>Ga0315901_10007120_pt1 | contig 13271 bp, 16 predicted proteins | sample LakEriMetagenome_10_FD_203761 | JGI IMG/M metagenome (GOLD analysis project Ga0315901, IMG submission 203761) | Freshwater fungal communities from buoy surface, Lake Erie, Ohio, United States - Buoy 2 MA116 | ecosystem: Environmental > Aquatic > Freshwater > Lake | place: USA: Lake Erie, Ohio... | reverse complement strand
AAGAAAAGAATATATAATCTAATATATAGAAAATCAAATGGCTAATTTTGACAAATCATTTACATCGCATGATGATTGGATGACACCTGCTTCTGCTTGGGAAGATATCAAAAAATATATTCCTATGAATAAAACGGTGTGGGAGCCGTTTTATGGAGATGGTACGTCTGGTAAAATTTTAAAAGATTTAGGATGTAAGAAGGTTATTCATAAGAATATTGATTTTTTTGAAAATAATAAAGGTGAAATTATTATAAGCAACCCTCCATTTACTCTAATCCCTAAAATTTTAAAACGATTAGTAGAATTAGACAAGCCTTTTATTATGATTATGCCAAGCAGTAAAATAAACACACAATATTTTAGAAAATTATTCAATAATGAAAATAAAATCCAAATAATAATTCCAAAGAAAAGAATTCAATTTATTAAAATGAAAGATGGTAAAATTTTAAAAGATAGTAAAAGTCAATGTAATTTTGATTGCTTTTATTATTGCTGGAAAATGAATTTACCTTCTGATATTGTATGGTTATAATAAAAAATACTTTTTATAAAAATTATTTTTTACAGACTTGTAATAATCTTGATATTAAAATGTTGTTCGTTAGTGTGTTTCTCAATAAAAAGGCTTATCAATCAATCATTTCAATTGGTTTATAAGTCGTTAAGATTAAGGACAGAGCATCACTCCTTTATCATAACAGTCATTACAATATGTAGCAAATTTTTTTATTTTATCATTTAACACAACTCCGCACTTCTTACATTTATCCATATTATATTAATAAATAATTTTAATATTAAAGCGTTTTTCAGCATCTTTAATACTGTCCTTAATGGATGGTTTATTCCAAAGGATAAAACGAGACCATGTACCTGCTTTATTTAAATCATTCCAATTTTCATTTTTCTCATGTCTCTTTAAATATCGTTCTTTTCTGATTTCATCTTTATGAATTGTGTAATCCTCATGTAAAGCACTACCAAAATGAATAATCTTACCTTTAGTTGGATAATATCTTTTAACCATAAATTTTTTATCAGAACGTGTTGAAATTTCTAAATAGTATATCTCCATTTATATTATTTAGAATTGTTTTTCTGCTGTTAAAACAATATCATCTTTTGAAAATTTGGTTTCATTATCCTTCATTATTAATTTATTAATTTTAGTTCTATCTATCTGTGTAATTAAATGAATAATAAAGACAACATCTTTTTTTGTTGTGTTTAATATCTTAATTCTTTGTTTTTTCTGTTGAATTGTTAAATTAAATTCCATCTTTTATATTTAAAGAACATATTTTAAAATTGTTTTTTCTTCGTATTAAATCTTGAATTTGGATCTATCCATACCTCTTGATATTCTACAATACCGTTATCTCTTATTATTTCCGTCTTGGATGTTAAATAACATGAATTTTGTTCTTCTTCTCTTATACGTGTGTATTTACCTTTAATATTGTCTTTATAATATTGTTTCCTATAATTCTTGTTCTTATCAGATTTTTCCTTATTTTTAATCATTTGTATGTTGTCAATTAATTTGAAAATATGTTGTTTCTCATTCTCATCAAGAATACTATCAATATATTCATGTAATTGAAACAATTTCATATGTTTAATACTCATGTCATGAACGCTCATATTTACTCTTTTAACATCGCAATATTTACAATAACCCATATAATAAGATATTAATTATCTTCTCTTTAAGTCTGTTTATATTTTAAACATCCACCCCGAAGGGGTTTGCTAGACGCGAAGCGTCATGATAAAACTATCATGTTGAGTATACTTGCAACATTGCTATTATACTCAATGTGCACTTTTAGTACGTGATTTTTTTGATTTCTTTATTGCTTCAGAGATTGTTAAATTATTATTTAATACTTGATCTTTATTTTCATCCTCTTTATCTGTCCGTTCCAAAATGACATCATCTATTTTCTCATCGCCTCTTATCAATACAATAATAGCAAGATTGATTTTTGATATCTTAGAGTGTGTCCCTTTTTCTTTTGATGCTTCCCAGTCTGTTGAAAATTTCTGAATAACCGCATTATGGTCTGTAAGCCATTTTTTATAAGGTTCTCTGTTTAAAACACTATCACCCACTAAGGCTATTAATTCCCCGCCTGTTTTTAAAAATGAATAAGCCTTCATAACAAAATCCATATCATAATAATCTCTATCTAAATGAGACATTAAAGATTTTCTGAGATGAAATGGGGGGTTCATAATAATTAAATCATATCGTTGTGGTGTCATAAATCTTAGAAAATCTCCTTCTTCATGTAATGTTAATATTGATGGTAATAATTCTACCATTTCTTTTAATATCTTTCTATTGTCCGGTGAAATTTCAACCATATCAATTTTTTGGATGTTTTTATATTTTTTATTTTTTAAAATATATTGAACGATATTCCCACTTCCGGCGGTTGGTTCTAAAATATGTATGCTTCTACCATGTAGTAATTTTTCAGAAGCATCGACCAATATTTTGATAACTTTAGGTGGTGTAAAGAATTCTTGCAGTACACCAACTGTGTGTTTTTTTATATTCATTGCTTTTGCTTTTTCTAATCTAATATTTAAATCACTGTCTTCTTCAATTAAAGCAGTTCTTAAATTCGTTTTTTCTTTGATTAATTGTTCTTGCTGTAATTTTATAATGTCTTTAATATCTTCACCATCATTTAACATTTTTGTAACCTGATTTTTTAAAGGGCTTTCATAATCTTCAATACTTGGAATATTTTTATCAATTTCTTTGATAAACTCTATAATTTGAGATTGTTTTGATAAAGATAATATAGCAACATACAACTCTACACAAGGCTTTTCTTTGAACAATTTTTTCAAATCATTTTCTACCTGATAACGATTAAATTTTCTGGTTTCATAATATAAGGCTCTCTCTCCGGGTTTTAATTCTTTTATTTGTTTATCATTCAAATTTTTCTTACTCCATTCTATTAATTTAATTTGTTTCTGTATTTCGGTTGAATTACCACGTAATTTTTTTAAGATAGCATTATAAGAAATTGTAGATGATGATTTTGAAGCATCATTATGTATCATCTCAACTATTTTTTTATCTTCTTGTCCTTTACACATGATAAGCCTATAAACATTCACATGTTGTTCTTCTTTTGGTAGATGATAATGAGATTTAAATCTTACTGCTCTTGCTATTGCCTGTTCTGTCAAACTCTCATTCCATAATGTTTCAACAATATACACATCTCTACAACCAATTGTATCAACACCTTCAGTACCTGCCTTACTAATTAATAACACTTGAACTTCTTTTTTATTAAATTTCTGTCGAGAATTTTCCTTTTCATTAGAACTTATCCCCCCTGCTATAACGCTATATTTTATACCCAATTTATCCATAGCCTGTTTATAAAAATTTAATGAGATATTGATGTATGTAGTATAAATAATACTCTGTCTTTTTCCATCTTTGATTTTTCTAATTATATAATCAATTTTTTTACTACCTAAAAATTCACAATACTGTCTTGTAGCATTATAAAAACTCTTTAATTGTTCATGCTCTTTCCCACCAAATAATGTTAATGCTACTGTATCTTCATCAATGTCTAATTTACCTGTATCTCCTCTATCTAATGCTTCATATTTTGTAACTTCTTCATCATTCATCATGATAGGAATAAAATTTATTGTTACCTTAGGGAAAAATTCATTTCCTTTTGAATTTTCATAATAGGATATACGATATTTAAAATAATCTTTGACTGATGTATTATTGGTGACAATTGAAGCAAACATGTCTCTGCCTAAAGGATCTTTTTGTTCTATCATGCTTAATAAATTCTCAATATCATATAATCCGTTAATAAATGGTGTACCTGTCATTGCTAATACTTTATGTGCTTTCTTACATCCTTGTAACGTAGCATGTCCTCTTTTATTACTACTTACATTATACATTGTGTCTCCATATTGATTAATTAATGGTTTCCCTTGTGGGTCATGTGCAGGGCTTGCTGTAATATATGTTCTAAAATTATGTGCTTCGTCAATAATCAACAATGTTTTATCATCTACATATTTAGAAGGGCTATTGCTAAATTTAACATAGGTTAAAAAAGTGTATCTTTTATCTTGAATATTTAATCCATACTGTATTAAACCTTGAATGGAATTATGCAATAATGCGGGTGGCGAGATTATTACAACCTTATGTGATGGATATAAGGTTAAATAATAATGAGAATAAGCAACCGCAGATAATGTCTTACCCGTTCCTACACCATGGAATAATATAGCTCCTATGAAATTAGATAATACAAATCCTAAAATAAATTCTCTTTGATGCTTTTGTAATTCAATTAATTCTAAATTACCTGTTTTAGGGTTTAAATATTCCTTTTTTGCTTTCAATGGGTCAATAACCTGATATGTTTCATTTAAAAAATCTAATTGTTCTTGTTCTGAAAATGTTTTCGTTCCATAACGTTTTAATAAATTTGTTTCAATAGGTGGTCTTTTTTGAATTGGTGGCAGTGCAGACGCTCTGTATTTATTTTTTATTAAGGTATTGATGACATCTAATTTTCTCATCTTATAAATTCCCTTAATACCTTTCACATGTTCTTTAAGTATATCTTTTAATTGATAGATTGGGTATTTGAAAAATTGACTATCATTCACAAGAGACATTGTTATATACAACATAATAGAAATAATCTACTTTTTTTTATTTTTAAGTTTTATTTATGTGTTTTTAATAATAAAATAAAATGTAAAAAATAGTATAACAATGTTAAAATTTTATTTCTATAAATTATGGTGTAATAAAACTAATGATTTTTATATTGGAAGCACCAAGAATTTATTTATTAGAATGAAAATACATAAAAATAATTCATCTAAATCAAAAACTAAATTGTATAGAAAAATGAGAGAATTTGGTGGGTTCAATAATTGGAAATTCACTTTATTATTCACAAGGATTTTAGAAAACAAAAGACAATCAGAAAAAATTGAATACAATTTATTTGATCTATTAAAACCAACATTGAATACTCAACGATGCTACAATAGCAATGGGCGTTGTATTCATAAAAAAATAAAATCTCAATGTCTCAAATGTAAAGGAACGCGTGTATGTCCTCATAATAGAATTAAAAATCAATGTAAAGAATGTAAAGGGTCAATGATATGTTATCATAGTAAAAGCCTTTATTATTGTAAAATTTGTCATCCGTTTCATTGTGATACATGTGATTTTACAACATCAAAAGGGAATAAAAAATCTCATATCAAATCAAAAAACCATTATAATAATATAATGCAACGATTAGTGGAAATTAAACAAAGAATAAACGATGTGAAACAGACAAAATATCTAAAGATGATACAAAAAATAAGCAATCAGAAATCAGATATTATCCATTTGAATAAATTATCAGATAATCAATTAAGTGAAATAGAGCAATTATTGAATAATATACACCCCCTTCGGGGTTTGCTAGACGCGAGCGTCATGGAAATTAAAAATAGAAAATTACGGGAAATTAATTTCTCTTATTAAGATATAAGAAAATGTCCCAAAATCCATGGATTGAACATGTAGCAAAATTTCGTGCAGCACATCCAGAATTATCTTATAAACAAGTGCTTGCACAGGCTAAACTGACATACAAGAAGAAGTAAATTTTATTAATTTGATTTATTCATAAAATTTACTTTGAGATTTCAGATAGCAACACATATTGATTATCAATTCTGCCGAAGCTTGCGTCGTTTTCATACAAAAGGATAGCATAAATAACGAATGGTTCTGCGGTGTTAGCACCCAAAGACCAAACGAATGTCATGTCTTTAGCATCACTTACAACGCTTCGTTTTTGATATTCGAGATCGAAATAAACCATTGAATTCAATTGAGCATAACGATCACGACTAAGAATGCTTCCACAACATACATTATCATTGCGATGGGAATATTCCATTACATCATGATAAAATCGTTGAATATCCTCGACTCCATATTCGTTATGGGGGTAAAATGAACCGTCATCGAATTCTAGTCGACACCTTTGAAGCGTTTGATTTTGACCAATTCCGTTGTTATTTACAACACTAAACATACTATCATAAGTAAAAATATTAAACAGTTGCGATTCTTCCTTAGCGACTTGTGAAAAATAAAAAAATGCCTTCTTAGGCTTATTGACTCCACTGATTCGAAAACGGCCCTCTCGGAGTGTATATGCTGGACTTCTCTCTACTCGTTCTCTCATATACGACCAACGAAGGGGAGTATCAAGGCTCCTAATGTATTTTTCTGCACTAGATGAATGTAATGTCAATTGAGGAACCCAAAGATCGAATGTTTTGATAACAACACGACCGTCAGGCACACCTGCTCCATGCCATATTAAATTAGCATCTGTTTCAAAATCAACAATCAATTTCAAACTCATATTAGACAACAAAACATTATTAAAATCCAAACTATCAAAAAACGAATAAGAATTTAACGGTAAACGTGCTTTCACGACTGGTGGGGCATCAGCAACGTTAGCAGAAATAAATAATGCCTTGCGTGCTTCTGCTCCGTTGTTATTCGATGCGATATTAGTATCATACCACCACAACTCATTTCGGGCGACACTATCTGCATAATCTGGACCGAATTCGAGCAATTTTTTCAAAAAGCAAACTTTGTTCACTTCTGCACAATCATACAGCACATTACCATTAGGTCCTTGTAATGTCAAACGACGAATAAGACTGGTTACCCCATTAGTTATTGTTATGTTATTTCCATTAATATAACTTCTTTCTGCATTATTAGCCGGTGCCAAAATCTCGACTCTGAAACCCACTTCAAAATATGCTTTGGACCAATCATAAATAGCTGTTCGATCGTCGAGGGTAAATACATAGTTATTCTTTCGTTGTGCATTATTTCCAAGAGCATCTGATATTAGAGGTTGATCGGGGCTACGACGTACATATTCATAACGTTCACAGAATTCAGGCAGTGAAAATTTTACTTCAGACATTATTATACTCTTTATAAGAAAAAAAAATTAATTTAATATACTTGTAATCCACTACCCATGATTAATTTCTTAATTCGTTGTTCTATAGAAGAATGTGTCTCTTGTCCCATCCCCATTCCATTTTGATTTTTACGAAGAGACGCCAGAATTTTATCACCAATATTATTATTCTGCTCTACTATATCCATTGCTTCTTCTATAGCCTTTTTTGAATGGATTGGAGAATGACCTTTTCCAGTAATATTACCGTGTAAATGTGATGGTCGTATCTGCTTGACTTGGTCGAAATATGGTCCGCCTCGGTAATTCTGTAATTGCCACTTTCCTGTTTTCTTGTTATATACCTTAACAAAATCTTTCATAGAACTCATTTCTGTTTTATATACTTATCAAGAGAAGAAAATAAATTTATGCTTCTTTTATCAATACAGTATAACTAACCGGAATACCATTCAAATCAATAATCCTTTCATTGACGTCTGTTAAGAAAAAACGTGCTTCACTGATAATATCATTTGAAAGATTAGTAAATTGAAGGTGTTGTGGTTCCATCTCGAATGGAAAACCCCTACTTAATCTTGCTGTAGAGAAGGTATATAAAATATTGCTTCCGGCACCATCTACAATGCTATTAGAAACTAAAGAACAATGCAGAAAAAGATTGTCTAAACTATTATTGATGTTAGGTAATGTATCCCCTTCAGTTGTTGCGATAATAAGAAGATTAATAAAACCAAGAAGAGAACCAAATTCTGATGTGGTTAAATCCAATTGAAATAATGGATTTGTTATTTCTATAATGACTCTAAAGCTGGTAAATGAAAATGAAATATTAATAGGGAAAATCTCTTCTCCGTCTATCAATTGGAAATCTCCATTTGTTCTCATTATATCATGTAAAAAATTATTGATATCACTGTATGAATAAATACCATCTGGGAAATTAATCAATTGAAATGTATCGCCTCCATCATTTGAATATTGTATTTGTGTATTATTTCTTTGTGTTTCAATATTATGCCATGAATAAGAACCAGTCAATTTTAATAAAGCAATTTTATAATTTTTCCCTTTAGGTAAAATAATACTTCTCTCGAATCGTGTTATGAAATCTTCATCCTTATTCTGAGTCCTCTGTTTTTTTGCATTTTCTGAATTAAATGTTAATACCAGTTCAAACATCTGTTATATTCATATATTAGATTTTAAAATAAAGATTATATAGGCTTCTGTAATCATCTTTACTCATTTTTCCTATCTTGTAAAGTTGAAGAATAATCTCTCTTCCCTCATTCTCCATGGCATCAGATGTATTACCTGCGGAAATGCTACCTATGATTTTTTCAAGTTGGTCTATTAATTGATTTTCACCTAAAAATACTTTTACACCGCTTAATTTTTGATTTCCTCCTCGTATCAATTCCATTTTATTCGTTAGTGGGTCTATAGGTAAATCTGACATCTCAACTAATTTCTTAAACTGTTGCTTACTCAATTCACTGTAATTTTTATTCTTATAATATCGTTTAGTCAATAATTCTACTAAATTCGGGTCAGATTTTTCATTGATAACATTTTGTCCCTGTGCATTTGAGACTACTAATTGATGATACATAACCAATTTTGGAAAATCTATTGTTAGATTACCAAAACTGCCATCTGGTTTCATCTTGTAACCATGAATCTCCAAACCATAACCTTTTCCTATGTGTCCTCTCCTTTTTGTTGGTAATCCTGAACCTGAAGGAGATGGGGGTGGGGGTGGGGGTGATGATTTTGATGATGATGTTGATGATTTTGACGGTGATGATTTTTTACTGGATTTTTTTTCTGATGATGAAGTCGCTTTCATGTAATTAGGGTTTGTTAAATTCTGTAAAAACGCTGGTTGTAATATTTTTTCAACCTCTGTGACAGTAAGATTGTCTAAATCCCCTAGTTTCTTTTCGAATAATTTGTTTCTTGGTAATCTTTGGAATGATACTTGCCATAATTTTTGATTGCCATCTGCTTCTGAAGTAAATTCATCAATAAATTCTTTTTCTTCTTTCGTTAATGCTACCCTACCCTTCATTGTCCCCTGTGTTTTATTATCTAATAATTTAAACAAATCCGAATCAGATGTATATGTTCGTGCTCCCTTTAATCCTTTATAAGTTTCATTATGTGTTTTCAATAAAATCGTATGATATTTTTCAATCATCTTTTCTAAATCTTCCTGTGTGTATCTGTCATCAAACTGATTTGTTAAGTCAGGGTATGGTATGTCAAAAATAGGATTCTTCAAAGGATCGTTTGTAATAGTATTAATATTTTTAATAACATCTTCCATAGCATTTCCTTGTGCCGTAATCTCTTGCTTCAATTCTTCTAATTTCGCTATGGTGTTTTGACTTTGCTGGTCGTTAATAAGTTTTAACTGCCTAATTTCATTTTCAATGTTATTTAATGTCTGATCCATTGATTGAGCGGTTAATAAATTTCGTTGTAAAATATCGCTGATTTGTTCTAAAACAGGTGCATTATTATTTGCTAATGCTGGTGGAATAACAACAGGAGGTATATTTAAATTTCCTATTCTATCGTTCATTTCCAATAATTCTTGATAAATCAATAGATTGCGATCATTTTGTTCTTGTAATATCGTTCTTATCGCTTCATTTTTATCATTTACTCCTTCTAATGCCGTTTTCAAATCATCCATACTAAAATTAGGGACGCTTACTTCTTTCCCAGTATCGGGATCAATCTCCTTTTTATATAAAAAATCGTCAAAAATAGGAACTTGAATAATTTGTCCGGTTGTATCATCTTTTTTACTCACAAATAAACTATCTTTCAATAATTTCGTTATAGGTGTAGTAAGTGGAGAAAAAACGCGTTTTCGTTCTTCATCATCCATAACACGACCTTCTCTTCGTTCTGTAATAAACGCTTTCATCTCATCCATAGCCTTCCCTAATTGTCCTTGTTCTTCTGCCCATTTATCACGCTTAGTTGTTTTCTTAACCATTTTTCTATTATAATATACAGTCAATATTTTTTTTGTAAGTTAAGTTATATAACATAATATGGTTCTTATACCCAATTACGATAAGTTAAATACGAAATTAAGTAAGGAAGAAGAGAAGGAAGAAGCAAAAAAACGACCTTATAATATTTTACATCCATTTTTTCAGAATGTAAGCCGTTTATTAATTGCGGGTCCATCTGGTTCTGGAAAAACTAATCTATTGATGCATATTCTATTAAGCCCTTTAATTTATTATGAAAAAATCATCATCTATACTAAGACACCAGATCAATCAAAAATGAAGGAATTAGACAGATTTTTCAAAAAAATAAGCAAAGATAATAAAATAGCAGAGTTCCATGAATTTAAATCTCGTGAAGTTGAACCGGTTGAGAAATTAGATAAAGAGATCTATAAAATCGTGATTTTTGATGACTACATCACACAGAAGAAAGAAATGAATACAATTACAGAATATTTTATTTTAGGACGCCATCACTTAATTTCTCCTATTTTCTTATCTCAATCTTATTATGCTACGCCTAAAAATATAAGAATTAATTGTAGTCATTTCTGTATATTCAATGTAGGCACGAAAAGAGAAATCCGTTCTATTCTTGCAGACCATAATAATTTATCAGAAGAACAATATAGAAATAATACAGAAGGACATGATTTCATTGCTATTAATAAAATTCAAAAGATTATTAAGAAAAATTTAGATGAAGACTTGATTTAAAATATTTTTTAATGTATATAACCAAATGTTATTTTCTATTAAATTAGATTTATCTCCTCAACAATTGGTCTCTTTGAAAAATGCTATGTCTAAAGGAACTGATTTTAAAACACGTCTTGCAGGTCATCAATTGATGGCGGGTAATTTCTCAGTAGATGTTAATAAAGCATTGTATAATAAGGTAATCAAACATCATTCTCAGGGAAAGGGGATGATTATTACACTACCAAGTTCTCTTTTATCAAAATTGAGAAAAACATTGGATATTACAGAACCGTCTGATTTACCTATTGCAAGAAAACGCAATGTGAAAGTGAAAGGCGGTGCAATCGCCATCACTTCTGCAACCGTTTTTGCATCGTTAGGTATGGTAAAAGAATTTGTAGATGATCATCCAGGTGTTGTTCAATTTTTAAATAACATAGCGGAAGATATCTCATATTTATTGAATAATCCGATGGCGATATCATTTAGATTCATTGCTACAGTTAGAATTCCCAATATGAATAAACGATACAGAGATATCGTAATATCAATTGACAGATTGAAAAAGATTATACCAACGCTTACAAATCAAACAGTGATAAAGAGGCATCAGATGCGAATTATTAATTTGGAAACAACAAGAGATAGAGTGGGGAATCATATTCAAACTCTTATTGAACGATTACCTATGATAAAAAAAATGGCAGAAGAAAGAGATGAAACTATTAAAGCACGTCAGGCTGCACAAATTGAAAAGGATTTGAAAAAAGAAATGAAAGAAGCAGAAGAGGCTAAAATTAAATTTGATGAATTGAAGAAGAAGGGAAATGGATTACAAGTTGATCCGGCTCCTTATGGTAATGGAATTGTAATTGATAAAATTAAAGCAAAAATTAAGAAAAATCATCTTGACCCTATGATTGAGAAGGAAAAAGAAAAGATGGAGAAGAAATTAGAGAGGGAGATACAAAAAGCAAAAAAGAAGGCTGAAACAGAAGTTAAAAAGAAATTTCATACTGAGAAAGCAAAACTACCTTTTGACATACCTACAGGTGGATGTATGCGATGCAATTGTAACAAAAAAAAACAATAAATTTAGTAAAACCACTAAGCGGAAATCAAATAAATGAATTATTACATGCTGTTAAGGGATATCTTGGTGTGTTCATGAGAGATAATTTACCAAAAGATATTAAAGCAGGTCAATCTATTGTTATTAATTTAGATAATTCAAATGGTAATGGTACACATTGGACTGCATTGTATAGAGATAAACAGAAAATCAATTATTTTGATAGTTTCGGATTACAAGCACCACAAGAATTGATTGAACTATATCCCCGTGTTAAAGTCGTTCATAACACTCACCAATTCCAACATATGAACAATACCAATTGCGGAGCATACGTGATTTATTTTATAATAGAAATGGCAAAGGGAACATCGGTATTTGATACACTCTTTAAATTATTTTAATTTTCACATTGTAAAGATTAAAATAATTACTTTTTACTAAAAAAACCCTTCTTCTTCTTCACGTTATGTATTTCATTATTTTCTGGTGTAATCTCTTCCATATTTTTAATTTGAGGATATATTTCATTACATAGTGTGGATATTGCTAAATCAATCATTTCATGAGAATATGAAGAACATAAATGATTTGTCAGTGATTTACATAATTCATGTTTAAACTCAGAACATGTTTTAACACCAAGATATGTACTTAATTTTATATGGTTCTGTTCTACGTACTTGACACAGAATATTAATATCTTAACTACATTCGTCTCATCTACAATAACGCTCTGTCTTAAATCTTTTTCAAAATGCTCTAATATAGAAGCCATTGTTTTTTTCTTGTTTTCCATTTCCTTAGATTTCAAACGTGAAACGAGTTTAGATAATTCATCTTCGTCTTGTGTAGGTGGTGTATTATTTTCTAATTTCTGTAGCCTATCTTTGAGACTACTTAGTCCTATTTTTTTATCTGGTTGTGTCATTTATATTAGTAGTGTAGAAATTTATTCTCATGTATCCCAAATTTCTCGTATCTGTTCCATTAAATTTTTAATTTCATCACGAGCCTGTTTTAACTCTTCTTCATATTCACTGAGGCATACTTCCTGTGATTTAATAATCTGATTTTGTGCCTTTAAATTTTCCTGTAAAATAAATAATTCGTCTTGATAACGCTTTACTACCTCACGCATATTCTGTAAAATATCACTCATTTCGTTCTGTTTCTCTTCATGTTCTATAATAGATTTACTAAGAGAAGACAACCCATTAATAGATTTGGATTTTGGAAGGGGTTGTAATACTGGAACTTCCTCCATATCATGTTCGGGATCGGGAATTGACAAATTATTATTTTCTCCCAAAATTTTAACATTAGAAAATTGAACTTTTTTCATATTTATATTGTAGATAAGAAAAAAAATTAAACATCAATTACCTTTCTCAAGATAAACAATTC
>Ga0315901_10007119_pt1 | contig 13272 bp, 34 predicted proteins | sample LakEriMetagenome_10_FD_203761 | JGI IMG/M metagenome (GOLD analysis project Ga0315901, IMG submission 203761) | Freshwater fungal communities from buoy surface, Lake Erie, Ohio, United States - Buoy 2 MA116 | ecosystem: Environmental > Aquatic > Freshwater > Lake | place: USA: Lake Erie, Ohio... | reverse complement strand
ACTATGGTCACAAGAATTGGAAGCAAGAGTTTGATGACAAAGGTCGAGAAGTAATTACCTTTGAACCAGTCAAGACGTTTAAACAACGTAACAAGGAGGCTCTATGAAACTAGTTGAGGGAACTGAAATTATAGATAATTCACCTAACGAGAAAGCAGGGGAGTTGGCAGAAGCAATATTCGACGATGTAGTATTTATATTAGATTTAGAAGAGAAATGTATTGCAGAAAATGAGGACGGCTCTTACAATACAGAACTAGGGCAGGATTTATTTAATTGTATTTATGAACAATGTATGAACTACTTTGAAAGGGAGGCAGTATGATAACGCATTTTGACAGTGATATTATTAGCGATGTATATGATTTAATTTTTAGAAATGATCATCATATAGGAACTGATTTCGTGAGTGATTTTCAACATTCTTACGTTGATCATGATAATGCACGAATTCACCTTGTGAACGATCATGAGGAATATGTTATAAATATAACTAAAACCTTTGTATCAAAGGAGGCTAAAGATAATGCTCTACTGGGAAGTGTATGAAGACAAGACCCATAATCTTATTGGGTTTGTAAAAACAAGAACTTACGAAGAGGCACAGGACGAAGCGTTTAAACGATACAGAAGACCCGTGACTTTAATTTACCATGATCCATTAAATAAGGAAAAACAAAATGCAAATTAATACAGCAAAAGAACTTGTGTTTTTATTAGGTTGGGATTACGATAGACTTTCATCAAGTGGTCAAGAGACTTACAATAAATTGTGTGAGGTTATGGGTGTAGCACCTTTTGATGACGAGGACTTCGGTGATGATAAACGTTTTGACGATGCAGAGGGAGTTGTATATGAAGAAGATTAGAGCATGGAGTTTAAACGTAGTGTGGGATAATGGTGAGGAGGATAAGAATGTTGATGTTCCTCAACATATTGCAAATGATATAGAATATTACTTAGATGTTTTAGAGAAGGAAGAAAATGAAATCGTTTAAAGTAAGAGTATTTTATAATGGTTATTACGACATGAACATTGATGCACCAAGTGAAGAACATGCAAGAGATATCGTAGAAGACTATGCTATGGATTTTGCGGGAGACGCAAAAATTCAATACGATTTTGCAGAAATACATGAGATAGGGAGTGTTTAAACATGACAATGACTAGAGAAGAAAAGCAAAACGCAATTATTAATCGAGACATGGATAATATCTTTGAGGATTACAGAGGGTTAGAAGAGTTTGTGGCTCATGTATTAAAGAATGGGTATGAGGGATATTTGAAAATGACTAATGAAGACATAGATGGTTTGTATTCAGATATATTTGAGGAGGACGATGATGAGTGATGATTATGAAGACATGGACGATAGCGTGACGTATTGTGTATATTGTTATGATGAAGTACCTGAGTGGAAAGGTAGTTGTTGTGGTGAAAATCATTTTCTAACAGGGTTTGAAATAAAACAATATGAAAGGGATAAATCATGACTGATCTAGAACAGATTAAGAGAGTGTTTAAACAAAGAGAGCATGAGAAAACAGCAGTTGCAATTGCAGTGATGTTATTTTGCTTAGCACTATTTTTAATATTTAATATTGACAAATACTTTTAGGTGTGGTAATCTATGTATATGCAGTGGAAATATTTAGTTGTTGATGAAGATGGTTTTGGATTAAAGAAATTCTTTTCTTTGTCTGATGCTAAATATTTTTTAGAACTTCGACAGGATTGTAAATTGATTAAATTACCTTTTAAATCAAAGACTTGCATTTACAATGAATTACTTGAAGAAGTTGGTGAGTGTTATTTTTAAGGAATGGTATGAGATGCGTTGCATGTAATAAATTGTTAAGTGATTTTGAATCGACAAGAAAATCAGTCAATACAGGTGAGTATTTAGATTTATGTAATCATTGTTTTCACACAATACAAGGTGATGCACCAAGCACGGAACGAGAAGACTTAAGGGACGAAGAGATTATCTATGATGACGATGATGACATCACAGATATTTGGACTGAATAAAAAGGGGAATTGCTTCCCCAATTTATTTCAAACTAGTAGCAGTCTGTTACAATGACCATTACTTGTTCATTACATACATAGTTACTTCAAAGCCAAAACGCATTTCTTGAGCTGATGGAGTTGTCCACATAGTATTTCTCCTAAAAGTTGCATACAAATTTTTAGTATGTAGTAATATTATAGCACGAATAGGGAATTTTGTAATGCGTTTAAACATTGTAAGAGGCTACGCAATATCATGAGTAAATTTATAGGTCATATACCATGTCCAAGATGTGGTAGTAAGGATAACCTTGCTGAATACGACGATCACTTTTGGTGTTTCGGTTGTCGGTATCACAAGTTAAAAGATGATGTTCATACTCTTCGCAAGAGAGTGTTTAAACAATCTGAGATTCCTGCACGTTTAGTTGAGTTGGTAAATAATTCTAGTGAACTTCCACAAAATGCTATGAAATGGTTGCTATCTTACGGCATTTCCAAACAGGAAATTGAGCAATATAATTTTCAATGGAACGAAGACAATCAGTTATTAATATTGTTTAACAAAGATGGATATTGGCAAGGTCGGTCATTTGACGATACAAGACCCAAATATTTATCAGGTGGAAATAAACCTTTGACAATTTATGGCAGTGGTAATAAAATAATTTGTGTCGAGGATATTTTATCGGCAGTTAAATTAGCAAGACTATCACCTGAATACTGTGCAACACCGCTACTTGGCAGTAGTATGTCTCTAGAAACGACACAATCGCTCATAGAACGATTTTCTGATGTCGTAATATGGTTGGATAGGGATAAGGCTAAAAATGCGATTAAGATGGCAAGAAATTTGAAACAGAGGGGTATTAATAGTGAGGTGGTAATCTCACCTTTAGATCCAAAAGAATATAACAAAGAGGAAATGTTAAAATGGTTGAGAAGCAAATAATAAAATTATTTTGTGAAGATAAAAATCTATTTACAAAATATTATAAATATGTTAATATTAATTATATTAAATTAAATTATAATAATATATATAAATTATTTATAATTATTAATAATTATTATAATAAATATATTAATAATAATAATATTAATAAATCTGAATTAGAAATAACTTACAATGCTAACTATCTTCTTAACGAAGCAGAGCGTAAAGAACTAATTGCTCTGATAGATGACATCTTCGCTACTGAGGTTACTAACCATGAGGCAGTTGTAGAGCTTCTTGAAGAACACAGACGTAGATGCTTAGCTGGTGATATCGCTAGGATTGCTCTTGATGTTGAAGACGGCAAGACTTCTATCGAAGAACTTAATAAAATCTTTGGCGAGTTTGAGCACTCACAGATTGAAGCTGATGAAGCAACAGTTGTTGAGATGGACTTGGCTTTGCTTTACAACACTCAGGTCAAGACACAAGGACTTAGATGGCGTTTAAACTTTCTCAATCAATCATTAGGTTCACTTCGTAAAGGTGACTTTGGATTTATCTTCGCAAGACCAGAGACAGGTAAGACCACATTCTTGGCTAGTGAGATCTCTCACATGGTTCAACAAACAGAAGGTGATATCATCTGGTTCAACAATGAAGAACAAGGTAACAAGGTTGCTATCCGTTGCTACTCTGCAGTGTTGGGCTTAACAACAGAGGACTTATTCCGAGACATTGATCACAATCAAAGAAAGTTTGAAGCTTTAACACAAAAGAGAATTAAGATCTATGACTTTGATGATTCATCACGAGCTTCACGCATTGATGCAATCCTTAAGACGACTAATCCTGCCTTGATTATCTTCGATCAAATTGATAAGATCAAAGGGTTCAAAGCTGATCGTAATGATCTAGAACTCAAAGCAATCTATCAATGGGCTCGTGAGATAGCAAAGATGTATGCACCTGTGATTGCAGTATCACAAGCAGGTGGTGAAGCTGAGGGTAAACTATGGCTTACTATGGACATGGTTGATGGCAGTAAGACAGCTAAGCAAGGTGAAGCTGATTGGATTCTCGGTATTGGTAAAGAACAAGACAACACAAGTCGCATTAGATATTTAAACATTACTAAAAACAAATTACTTGGTGATGAAGATACGTTGCCTGATCTTAGACATGGTTCTTCTCAAGTATTAATTAAACCTGAGGTGGCACGTTATGAGGACTTATAGGATTATAGATGTTGAAACTACTACGTCAAATAAAGGAAATCCCTTTGATACCAAAAACAAACTCTGCTATGTTGGAGTTAGCAGTGTGGATAGCTCTAGTGGTCTCTTTCCTATTGAATATAATGATGCTCCGTATGTAGAGAGTTTAAACACTATCCAAAAATACATTGATGATACTGAGGTCTTGGTTGGGTTCAATATCAAATTTGATTTACATTGGTTAGCAAAGTATGGGATTAAGTTTGGTGACAAACGTATTTGGGATTGTCAGTTGGTTCATTTCATGTTACATGGACAACAGAATCCTTACCCTAGTTTAAACAGTGTGTGTGAGCATTACAAATTAGAAAGTAAACTTGACGTTGTGTCAGAAGAATATTGGAAGAACGGCATAGATACACCTGATATACCTGAGGACATACTACGAGAGTATTTACAAAAAGATTTAGATTTAACAGAGCAAGTGTATTTGAAGCAAGTAGCAGAAGTAAACGCAAACCCATTACTAGGAAGACTTATAAGTCTACACAATCAGGACTTACTTGTCTTACAAGAAATGGAATTTAATGGATTACTATTTAACCAAGAATGGAGTGAGGTGCTAGGAAATGAACTCGAAGAACAGATTAGTAAATTGGATAGGATACTTTTTCAATACCATCAATTTGATGACTTTAACCCTAACAGTGTCGATCATGTTAGTTGTCTCTTATATGGCGGCAATATTATTTACAAGCGTCAGGTTCCTGTGGGACACTATAAGACTGGTGACAGGGCAGGTCAAGTAAAACACAAGTGGGAAGAATTTAAGTTAGAACTACCAAGACTTGTTAAACCTTTAAAGGGAACTGAGTTAGTTAAAGAAGGTTACTTCTCGACTGATGAAAAGACGCTTAAGACTTTAACAGGATCAAAAGTAGCAAAAGAAGTTATTGAAATACTATTGACACGATCTTTATTAGAGAAGAGAATGTCGACATACTACAAAGGATTAGTTAATCTTATAGATGAATGTAATTGGGAACGTAATAAGATCTATGGTCAATTAAACCAATGTGTAGCAAGAACAGGTAGACTATCTTCTAGTCGTCCAAACTTGCAGAACTTTGACGGTGAAATTAAAACTTTATTTTATTCAAGATATTAGGAGGCAATTATGGAACAATATGATGACAATGTAGGTAATGAGATTATAGCTGAACGACATGCTAGAGAACAAGCTTGGGTTGCTCACACAATCCATGATGTGAATGACATTATTGAAGAGTTTGGTGTAGAGGTTGTGTTTGAACATCTATCTGACTACTCTCGTCAAGAGATTGTTAGACATTTGACTGAGACATTTTAATGCTTCTTCAGGCTGATGCTAAACAATTGGAGTGGGTAGGTGCTACTTACTTCAGTCAAGACCAAACTGCTCTCAAAGAGATTTGGAATGAGGTAGATCAACACTCTGATAATCAGAAGAGATTTGGTTTACCTTCTAGGTTGGTTGCTAAGACTTTCGTATTCCGTCTTATCTATGGTGGATCTGCATATTCGTATGCCAATGATCCTGACTTTAAAGATATTGGAGGTGAGAAGTTTTGGCAAGGTATTATAGATGAGTTTTATAAGAAGTATTCTGGACTCAAAGCTTGGCATGATAAGATCTTCTTCGAGGCTAAACGAGATAGGAAACTCGTGATGCCAACAGGTAGAATTTATTATTACGAGCCTGAGATAAAGAATGATAGGGTAAGTTATCCAAGAACAAGGATATTAAATTATCCAGTTCAAGGATTAGGTGCGGATCTCATGGCTATTGCTAGGGTCAGTTTAAGAAATAGGTTGAAAGGTATGGAACGTATCCAAATGGTAAATACTGTACACGATTCAATAATACTTGACTTTGATCAAAAAGTATGGGATAATATAGGTATAGTCAACATTGTTGACAAATGTTTTAATGATGTGCCACTTAACTTTAAAAAGTTATTTGGAAAAGAGTTCAACCTTCCTATGAGGGTTGAGTGTCAAATTGGACCCAATTGGGGAGATATGGAGATAGTAAATGCAAATCACAGTAATTGATGTAGGTACACCTAACACACACGCAGCCAAGAATGGTAGATCATACCAATCTATGGAAGTAACTTATAAGAATGAGCAAGGTCAAACTCAGTCTAAAAAGTTAATGTCTTTTTCTAATCCTGAAGTGTTTAAACAAGCTAAGGAATGGCAAAAAGGTGATAGCGTTAATGTTAATATGACTAAAGATGATGCAGGGTATTGGCAGTGGGTAAGTATTGGTGAGGCAGGTTCTGCACCATCAACACCACCACAAGCTTTTACAGGTAGTAAACCAGCTCAAGGTGCTAGAGTAACAGGTTCTAACTATGAGACACCTGAAGAACGTGCAAAGAAACAAGTTTACATTGTTCGTCAGAGTTCAATCTCAAGTGCTATTGATTTACTTAAGTCAAATGGTAATGATGTTAAAGTAGAAAATGTGTTATCAGTAGCTAAGCAACTAGAAGATTATGTCTTTGGAAAAGAGACTGGTGTTCAAGGTATTATTGCTATGCAGGATGATATTCCTGTATAATGCAAGCCTTACTTGACCAAGATCTATTGTGCTTTAGATGTGCTGCTTCAGCTGAGCACGATGACTTAGGTATTGCTATCTATCGGTTAGATGAGCTCTTAGATACTATCCTCACTAAAACAGAGGCGAGTAGCTACAGAGCTTTTTTAACTGGTGATACTAACTTTAGAAAACAGATTTATCCTGAGTATAAAGCTAATCGCAAATCACCTAAGCCAATTCATTTAGAAGCTTTACGCAACTATAGTCTTGACAAGTTAAATGCAGAGTATGCTCCTGATGGTTTAGAAGCAGATGATGCACTAGCAATTAATCAAACAGATAGTACAATCATTTGTACATTAGATAAAGATTTACTACAGGTTCCAGGTTCTCACTTCTCCTGGGAAATTAGTGGTAAAGGTTGGACGAGACCAGATAGATTTGTTGAACAAACAGAACTTGAAGGTCTTCGTCTTTTTTATGAACAATGTCTTAAAGGTGATACGTCAGATAACATTAAAGGTATTGAGAAGATTGGTGAGAAGAAAGCTAAGGTACTTCTTTCTACATGTCAATCAGAACAAGAGATGTTCAATATTGTAAGAGATCTGTATGGTAATGATGACGAATTTATCATGAACGCAAAAGTCTTATGGATCCTTAGATCTGTAGATGACGATTGGAAAAAGAGATTTGATGCCAACATTCAAAAGTAAATTAGAAGAAAAGGTGTGGGCAGTTTTAAAGAAAACATTCCCAACAGTTAAATATGAACCTACCAAGTATAAATATGTTCAACCTGAACAAGAGAGAACTTACACTCCTGATTTCAAGACTGGTCGTAGAAATATCTTTATTGAAGCTAAAGGTAAGCTTGATCTCGAAACTAGAAAGAAGATGGTGTGGTTTAAACAGTGCAATCCTAACATTATTATTATATTCTTATTTCAAAATCCTGATAACAAATTAACAAAAAGAAGTAAAACAACTTACGCTATGTGGGCTGAGGCTCAAGGGTTTCTGTGGTTGGACTTCAGAAAGGACTGGCTAAGTGCTTATCAAAAATTGTGTGAAAAATGATGATGGAGGATACGACTTTCAATTTAGTGTCAATGACGAGGAAGCAGAATACCTTATTCATTTGGCAATTGAAACTCTTATTCGTACTGGTGTTATTCAACTTGAAGATCAAGATGCTGTTCAAGACGAACTTGACTACTACATAAACAATGGAGGTAAAGTTTCATGAGTAAGATACTTTTGATAGATATCGAGATGGCTCCGAATGTCGCTCATGTGTGGGGCATTTGGGATCAGAACATTGGAATCAATCAACTACAAGAGTCATCGTATGTGCTCTGCTACGCAGCCAAGTGGCTAGGTGATAAGAAAATGGTATTTGATTCTGTTAAAAAGAGTGGTGATAAAAAGATGTTAGAAGGTATCCATAAACTTCTTGACGAAGCGGATGCAGTCATTCACTACAATGGTAAACGATTTGATATACCATCACTTAACAAAGAATTTTTACTTCATGGCATGTTTCCTCCTGCACCATTTAAAGAGATTGACTTACTTACTGTAGCTAAAGGTCGCTTTAGATTTGTGTCTAATAAGTTAGACTATGTTGCTCAACAGTTAGGTCTTGGTAAGAAAACTGAACACAGTGGTCATGAGCTATGGGTACAATGTATGGCAGGTATTCCAAAAGCTTGGAAGATCATGGAAGAGTATAACAAGAACGATGTAGTTCTCTTAGAGAAAGTATATGAACGTTTTAAACCTTGGATTAAGAATCATTTAAACAGAACGTTAATTGAAGGAACTAATCTTTGTTGTCCTACTTGTGCATCTAAGAACTTCCAAAGACGTGGCTTTAATTTAACTTCTGCTGGTAAGTATCAACGCTATCAGTGTAGAGCTTGTGGTAATTGGTTCAGAGATAATCAGAATCTTAAAGAAAAAGGTTCTTTAAAAGTAATAAGTATTTAAGGAGAATAAATGAACAAACTAATTAAAAGCTTATTGTTTGGTTTATTAATTTTATGTACTACTTATGTACAATCTGAACCAAAAATGTTTAAAGACAGTGCTGGTAGATGGGTTAATTCAGCAGGTGGAAATATATACGGTGATTCTCGATTTAACATTAACGCAGATCCCAGATTTAATCCTAATGCAGATCCCAGATTTAACATAGATGCAGACCCAAGATTTAATGTAAATGCAAACCCTAGATTTAATTTAGATGCTAATCCTAATTTTAGTATTAATGGAGAGGAAAGATGAAAGCACATTTGAAACTGAATAGAATTAGAGATAGAAAAGATGGTAGTTGTGATGTATTAATAGATGCTAATGATGAAGGTAAACGATTGCTTATGGAAGCAGGGTTTATAAAAATATTAGAAGACTTTATGATACAACATACACATAAACTATCCTTGATTGATAAACTTAAAATCTGTTGGAATATATTAAAATGAAACCTGATGCCTGGATTGTAGAAGAGTTTGACTCTAGAGGACAACTTGTTTGGAAGATGATGGCTTTCTTTGAGCCTACGGAATTGTCTTGGTTTAAAGACCTAAAAAGTCAGAAACATAATTTAGTCATCACGCCTATGTATAAGAATGAGAAGGAGGCTAAACGTTATGATGGTATTAAGAAGTATGATTCTAGTAGGTTTGTTGTTGGGTTGTAGTGGGTGTACAGATTTTCTTGTAAATACATCAGGAACTTTTGTTGGAAATATTATATCTAATAAAGTGATTAAAGAAATGGAAAAGGAAAAACAGAATGATACTGGACAAGAGATTCCTAAGAAAGCTTTATGATTGTTATAAGGAGTTACCTCCTTTCTGTAGTAAACGTATGCCTCCAGCTAGAAAGGTTACATTTGAAGTAACTGATGATGATGACTACTTAGGTATGTTTATTCCTTATCCAATGAGGATACAAATTACTACTAACAACAGTAACTTCCATTTACTTACTGAGACTTTACTTCATGAAATGGTTCATTTGTATTTGTTTTATAACAATCATACTGATTACAATCAACATGAAGAGAAGTTTAAACAGCTTGCAGATGAAATATGTGAAGTTTTAATGCTAGATAGAGAAAAATTTGTTTGACAAAATTGTTTAAACAGGGTATAATATTATGGTAGAACAATTTATTGGATACGTTTTAAATATAATACTTGCATTACCTTTATGGGTATTAATAGTCTTTATGTTTAAACGCTTTTATGATGAGATGGAGGACAAATGAGTGCATTAGATAAGCAAGTAAGTGGTAGTCATTATAAGCAATTTAAGATACAACCTATTGAGTTTATAACAAAAAATAATATTCCTTTTATTGAAGGGAATGTGATAAAATATATCTGTCGTTGGAGAGATAAGAATGGTCTCGAAGACTTAGACAAAGTAATACATTATGTAGAATTATTGAAGGAGTTAGAGAATGGCAAGTCAGAACGAACACACGGGATCAAGGCTCGTATCAAAACCATTATCAAAGGATGGTCAAGACAACTGGGATCGCATCTTCGGAAAGAGAATCAAGGAGCAAAAGCTGACAACAGAAGACATGTTACCTGAGTATGAACTTAATAAGTCTACAGGAGATGTTCAATCCGTTTCTCGTATAGATGTTATTGGTCAGAATGGTAACGATGGCGATCATTACTAAGTTAGATATATTATGCAATTAACATTCGAAGAAATTTGTGAACACTTAAAGAAGTATGATGAGACTATGTTATTAGAGTTACTTAACATATCCTCTGAAGAAATAGTAGAGAAGTTCCAAGATAAAATAGAAGATAATTTAGAGGCTCTTGCAAAAGAGATTGATAACGAAGAAGAGGAATATGACATATATGAATAGTTTACCAAGTGTTTACCAAGAAGTTATTGCATACAGTAGATATGCTAGATTTTTACCTGAGAAGAATAGAAGAGAAACTTGGGATGAAACAGTAGGACGATTAGTAGGATACCTTCAAACTAAGGTGGAATTAGATGAGGAAACATGGAAAGATTTAAGACAATCCGTAGAACGATTAGAGGTTATGCCTTCTATGCGTCTACTCATGACTGCTGGAGAAGCCTGTGAAAGAGATAATATTGCTGCTTATAATTGTTCTTATCTTGCTGTTAATAATAAACGTGCTTTTAGTGAAGCTTTATATATACTCATGAATGGTACAGGAGTTGGATTCTCTTGTGAACGTCAAGAGATTTCTAAACTTCCTGAAGTACCAGCTGAATTAAAATATGTAGAAGATGTTATCTTTGTTGAAGATAGTAAATTAGGTTGGGCTAAAGCATTTAAAAAACTACTCTCTTCTTTATGGGAAGGTGACATACCTACATTTGACTTCTCTAAAGTTCGTCCTGCTGGATCAAGACTAAAAGTATTTGGTGGTCGTGCTAGTGGTCCTGAACCTTTAAAGAAATTATTTGATTTCGTAGTAGAAACGTTTAAACAAGCTGCTGGTCGTAAACTTACATCAATTGAAGTACATGATATTATGTGTATGATTGGTGAGATTGTAGTGGTTGGTGGTGTAAGACGTTCTGCTTTAATCTCTTTATCTAACTTGACTGATCGCAGGATGCGTGAAGCTAAAATGGGAGCTTGGTATAATGATCATCCACACAGAGGACTCGCAAACAATTCAGTGGCATACACAGAGAAACCAGATAGTGAGACTTTCATGGAAGAGTGGCTCAGTTTGGTTAAATCCAAATCAGGTGAACGAGGAATCTTTAATCGTATTGCTGCTCAAAATCAAGCAAATAAATGGGGAAGACGAGATCCGACTCTCAGCTACGGAACCAATCCATGCTCAGAAATTATCCTCCGTGATAAACAGTTCTGCAATCTTACGGAAGTGGTTGTACGGGCAAATGATACCGAATCTACCCTTGCTAAGAAAGTCAGGATCGCAACAATACTTGGAACTATCCAATCCACTTTAACTAATTTCCAATTCTTATCTTCTGAATGGAAGAAGAATACTGAGGAAGAACGTTTACTTGGTGTAAGTATGACAGGTATTATGGATGCTGAGATTACAAGTAATCCTGATCCACTCATGTTAGAAAGGTTAAGAGATGTCGCTAGGAAAACAAATGAGGAGTATGCTGAGAAATTTGGTATATCACCTTCTGCTTCTATCACTTGTGTTAAGCCTTCAGGGACTGTATCGCAGTTGGTTGATTCCGCTAGTGGTATCCATGCTCGTCACAATGACTTTTATATTAGACGCATACGCATGGATAAAAAGGATCCTATCTACACCTACCTTAAGGAAAAGGGTGTGGCAGTAGAAGATGAAGTATTTAGACCAGACTCTACAGCAGTATTCTCATTCCCAATGATGGCTCCTACTGGTGCTATCTTAAGAAATGATAAGACTTCTATTGAACAATTAGATAACTGGTTAATATATCAACGTCACTGGTGTGAACATAAACCATCAGTAACTATCTCTGTTAAGGATGAAGATTGGGTTGAAGTAGGTGCTTGGGTATGGAAACATTTTGATGAGATCAGTGGCGTGTCTTTCTTACCACACTCTAATCATACCTATCAACAAGCTCCTTATGAAGACTGTACTAAAGAGCAATACGAAGAACTTCTTGCTACTACTCCTAAAGCAATTGATTGGGAAAACTTTAAGGAAGAAGAAGATAATACAACAGGAGCTCAGACACTAGCTTGTGTTTCTGGAGCTTGTGAAATTTAAGGAGATAGTATGCTTATCGGTGCTGAATTAATATGTGGTGTAAATGTTGGATTTGAGATTGTAGAAGATTCTGATTTCCACTATTTACTTGTAGACTTATTTATAGTAAGATTACAATTCTGTAAAGAGAAACCACAAGTATGAAGATATGTATTATAGGAAGCCGTAGTATTGACAAAGCAGAAGTTGTCTTTCCTATTATAGATAGATTTATTAAGGATCAAACAAATGGTAAACCTACCTTCATCTCAGGAGGTGCTAAAGGTGTAGATCAATTGTCAAAGAAGTATGCAGAAGCAAATGGATTTGACTTTGTTGAGTTTTTACCGTATCATTTAATTGATCAAACAGTAGAGTTTAGTAGTAAATATTTCTTTATTAGAAATAAACAAATGATTGACAACGCAGATAAGGTTCTGGTAATATGGGATGGTAAGAGTAAAGGTACTGAATATGGTATTAAGTATACTCAGAAAAAGAATCTACCTGTGATGATAATCAAGATAGTTTAGTTGTTCCCTAAGGCTATAGCAGACGTAAAGGTTCTAGTAGGGCTGCCTCTCCCTAATTAGAATTGTTTGTTATAGCCTTATTTTATTTGGGAACTATTATAGTGAAGCGAACTTATTGATGTAAGTCTTAGCTTCAGCTGTAATATGTTTCTTCCAGTTTATAGGATCAATCTCAATAGCATTTCTCACAACTGCAGGTCCTGCATTGTAAGCTGCTAAAGCTTTCTCCATATCAC
>Ga0315901_10007117_pt1 | contig 13274 bp, 9 predicted proteins | sample LakEriMetagenome_10_FD_203761 | JGI IMG/M metagenome (GOLD analysis project Ga0315901, IMG submission 203761) | Freshwater fungal communities from buoy surface, Lake Erie, Ohio, United States - Buoy 2 MA116 | ecosystem: Environmental > Aquatic > Freshwater > Lake | place: USA: Lake Erie, Ohio... | reverse complement strand
AAGAAGGCAGTCAAGAAATCTGCAAAGCGTCCACCAAAGAAAGCGCCCGCAAAGCGCCCGGCAAAGAAAGCCCCAAAGCGCGCTGTTGCAAAGAAGTCATCAGCAAAAGTTGATGCATCGAAAATTGTTATTCCACCGGTTCCGACTCGTGGCGCAACGACAGTCTCAAGTACTCCTGCTCCTGCGAAGGCAGCCGCAGCACCAGCAGCGCCTGCTAAAAAGAGCTCCAATGGAATTCTCTTCCTCGTTATTGCCGGCGTTGTCTTGTTAGCAATCTTTGCGCTCTCAAATTCTTCTGATGACGATGGTGCAGCGCCTAAACCAGCTGCCTCCGAATCAATGTCTGAAGAACCAACTGCAGAACCTTCCGAAAGTGAAACTGAATCAACCGGCTCTCTGACATACGAAGCCCCACAAAGTTTCGTCGCCATCAATAATGGAAACGGCGGAGTCACACTTCGTTGGAAAGCTCCCGCAGCCACCGAAGGCCTCACGGGCTACGCGATCTCTGTCTCCTATAACGCGGTTGATTTCACTGAAGTCACCACAGTAGGTGCTGAAGAGTTCTCATTTGATATTGCAATGGCTGGAGAAGAAGGCGGCACGCAATTCTTGCTGCAATCGGTTTATTCCGATGGCACAAAGGTTGATGCAAAGAAATTCTCCCTCAAAGGCAAGTACCAGAACTAACGATAGTTAAAATAAAAACCGCCTCAGATTTCTGGGGCGGTTTTTTTATCGCTGCAAAACTTCTCTAATTGCTGAGACATAGGCATTTACTCCGGGCGGATTGAGATGAACTCCATCCGTTGCAAAGTACTCAGGATGATTACTTGAAATCTGATCCCAATCAACGATGGTGGTGTTGGGGTAGCGCGAAACGACGCTACGGATCAGAGCGTTATTCTCTGCCTTCCACGAACGAGGTACCGCAGTATTAACAACGATAATTTGCGGTTGATTTTTCACAATCTCCATGAGCGCCACAACATCGCTTTCAACGAGGCGATTGTTATTACCAAGATTGAGCACCACGGGTGATTGACCCACAAATTGCTGATCAGTTTTAGCAACTTCAACCAGTTCGCTGATCTGACGTCCTACTCGCGCATTGATTAATTCAATGCGCTCATATTGCGCCAATACATTTCTAATGCCAAGGATGACTGAGTCACCGGTGACCCAGAGGCCTGGCGTATCAGCGCTCGTGATGACTTGATCAACTTCACCTTCATTGGCAGCTTCGGCCGCTTGTTTTTCCTGGGCGGCAATGAGATCAGCTCGCTCTATTGCGTTAATGGAAACCAATGATGTGGCTGCCAATGTCAACAAAATTGCAGCCACAGTTGAGAGCTTCTGTCGTAGGCGAACGGCCTTGGTCCGATATTTCATGCCGCGGAACCAGAGTTCGAAGTAGCCACGCCGTACTGGAATTTCAATATAGCGCAGCGATATATCAGCGAGCGCAAAAACTATGAGAACACGTAACGCATAAAGCGCCCAATCATCTCCAACCAGATCAATGGAGGGGCGAGTAAGTTGGAAGACAATCCAGTGCCAGAGATAGATTCCATACGAGCGTTCACCTATCCAAATCAATGGACGGGTACTAAGAATTGGCGCAAAACGTGAGGCTGGATGCACCACTGAAATCAGCGTCGCACAGCCAAAGAGCGCTGATAATGGGAATGCAATTCGATAGAGAGTCGGATCGCTTTCGTTGATAAATAGAAATGTACTCAGCAATCCCAACAGACCCACAACTCCAATGAGGTCAACAAAGTCTTGTGCTCGTTGAGAGATTTCTTTGGTGAGGTTCTGGGGTTGCCAACTCACGGCAAGTGCTGATCCTAAAAATAACCCGATGGAGTGGGTATCAGTTCCAAAGTACACATGGCTAATTGCCGATGCTTGGGTATCAATACGGACTGAATATGCAAAGAGCGCAATACCTGAGGCCAGCGCAATTCCTAGCGCTGCGTAAGGAATATTTTTCTTACCGAAATATTTCAAAATAAATAAGAGCACCAGCGGCCAGATCAAGTAGAACTGCGCTTCAACTGCGAGCGACCAGGTGTGTTGTAAAAGCGGAGGACGTCCAATAGCTTCGAAATAATCCTGCTGGCGTGACACCAGAGCCCAGTTCATAGAGCCCGATAAAACGTAGGGAATATCTGCTACAAATCTGCGAACAGTTTCGGGGGCGTACACACCGATGAAGAGGGTGGTAAATACCAACATCGCCACGAGCGCTGGAAGTAAACGACGGATTCGGCTGAGGTAGAAAGCGCGGAGATCCAGTGTTCCCGATCGCGCGATGGAATCAAGAATCAATCCTGTGATGACATAACCGGAGATAACGAAGAAGAGATCAACGCCTAAAAATCCACCGGGAATCCAATCGATTCCAAGGTGATAGAGAAGTACCGCTAAAACTGCGACGGCGCGCAGGCCATCAACAGAGTGGATATAGCGGCTACTAGAGCTCGACATCACCGACGTTTCTTAGCGGCGCTCTTCTGGCCAGAACTTTTCCGTGCAGAGCTCTTCTTAGCTTTTTGTCCAGCGCTCTTTGAAGTTGTGCTCTTTGAGCTGGCACCTTCGGAACTCTGAGAAGCTGCCTGTGCAATGCGCTGAGAAACTCTGGTATCAGATGAAGGAGTTCCATCGGGGGAGATTGCAGAAATGACTTGCTTCTGTAGTTCAGCTAAACGATTAAAGGCGCTCTCAAGTCTTTGACGTGATTGTGAGATCGCATTTTCTGCCGCATCAAGAGATTGGGTTTGGATGCGATACAAACGCTCTGCTTCTGAGATGACGCCCGAAAGCCAGTTTCGATATTCAGATACTTCAGTCGTCGCGGTGAGAACAAGACGTTCAGCTTCGCGTTTTGCATTGGAAGTGATGGTGCTTCCTTCACGCTTCTTGGAGTTGAGTAAATCTTCAGCTTCGGATTCTGCTTTAGAGACAATGTCAGCAGCATCGCTTTCAGCCGCTTCAATATATTTGCGTCCCCGAGATTCAGCTTGAGCAAGTGTGGACTTCGCTTTTGCTTCTGCGGACTCCAATGCGGAAGTCGCTTGCTTCTTACTTTCATTGAGCACACGCTCTGCGTTGGCATTGGCTTTTGCTTCGCGTTGTTGTGCGGTGCGAATAATGGACATCGCAGTTTCAGTAGCAAGAATTTCAAATTCTTCTTTGGAGAGCGATGTGATGTCGCGACGAGAGCGAAGATCGTTGAGTTGTGATTCAAGTTCGCGAATGCGGTCAAGAGATGCAGATCCCGCAGTTAGATTAGGTTTATTGGCGCCTTCCTCTTCGCCCTTAAAACCAACCCACGATAAAAAATTCTTATCTGCCACGTTCTAGCTCCCTGTTCAATCCTTGAATTCGATACCCGAATCACGGGCGTGAATCTTCCCATGAGAGCCAGCAGGTTGAAAATGGGGTGAAGGAGCGTGATTACGGATAGAGCCCGCGTAGGCGATGGGCTTCGGCGACTCGACCCACCCCAATCATGTTGGCGGCTTCGCGCCAGGTGACCTTTTTACTACTCGCATTTTCTGCAACCTCGTTGATAGCCCGCATCAAAATGGAATTGAGATTCTCTTTTACTTCCTCAGCGCTCCAGAAATAGTTCTGTTTATCTTGCACCCATTCAAAATACGAGACGATAACACCGCCCGAGTTAGCCAAAATATCGGGAACAATGAGTAAGCCCTTATCGTTCATAATCTCGTCGCCTGCTGGAGTGGTGGGAGCGTTTGCGCCCTCCACGACAATCTTGGCGCGGATACCACTCGCTGTTGATTCATTGATGGCATCTGCCAATGCTGCAGGAACCAATACATCAACCGGAAGATGAAGTAACTCAGTGTTAGTAATCGTTTCAGTACCGGGCGCACCAACAACAGTTCCATTTTCTAGAAGATACTTATGAAGTTCAGCAACGCTCTTAAATCCCGTTACACCGCCATTAACATCACTAACGGCGACAACTTTCAAGCCCATGGCTTCAAGTGCGACTGCAGCCCAATAACCAACTTTGCCAAAGCCTTGAATCGCAACAGTTGCTCCGTGAGGATCAATTCCTTTTATCTTAAGCGCTTCACGAACTGAGATTGCAACGCCATCTCCTGTTGCAGATGTTCTACCGAGTGAACCACCAAGAACTATTGGCTTTCCGGTAACAACTCCAGGAACTGAGAAACCAGCGTTCACTGAATATGTATCCATCATCCAGGCCATATTTCGCTCATCAGTTCCCACATCAGGCGCTGGAATATCGCGCTCCGGACCAATGATGGGGAGAATTTCTGAGGTGTAACGACGCGTGAGTCTTTCATTTTCAGTCATTGAGAGCGTCTTGGGATTTACTGCTACGCCACCTTTTGCACCACCATAAGGAAGATTTGCGAGCGCACATTTCCATGTCATCAACATAGCTAGCGCCACGGTTTCATCGAGATCTATATCTTGATGAAATCTCACACCACCTTTAGAGGGACCTCGCGTGGTCGAGTATTGAACGCGGTAACCCTTGTACATCTCAACGCGGCCATCGTCGCGGCGTAGTGGTACCGCTACTTCAAGAACGCGGCGCGGGGTAGAGAGAGTGTTCCAGTCATTTTCAGAGAGTTTGAGTTGATCAATAGCTCTTCGTAATTGCGAGAGCGCTGTAGCCAGGGGAGATTCCTTCGATGACGCCATTGTCATGCCGCAAATCTAGCCCTGCGCCGTAAAAAAGGCGATAAGGAATGCCGAGAGTTTTTATGGCGCACTCCACACTTTTTGCGAAATTTCCACTAATCTCATCGCAACTGCACATAGGCGTGTGGGGAAGTCAACGACTTTGAAACACTTCAACGAAGAGGTGGGTATGTCAGAAAATCACGACTGGTCATTTGATACGCAACAAATTCACTCTGGCCAAGTTCCCGATCCCACAACAGGATCTCGCTCTCTTCCGATTTATCAAACGACGGCCTATCAATTTCGAGATACCCAGCATGCTGCAAATCTTTTTGGAATTGCCGAAGCAGGAAATGTTTACACCCGCATTAATAATCCGACACAAGATGCCGTTGAAAAGCGTTTAGCAGTCTTGGAACATGGAAAAGCATCCCTCTTAGTCGCATCAGGTATGGCAGCCACAACTCTTGCCATCATGAATGTCGCAGAAGCGGGCGATCATGTTGTTGCTAGTCCCTATGTATATGGAGGTACTTACAACCTCTTCAAGTACACACTTCCAAAATTTGGAATTCAATTCACCTTTGTTGATGATGCCAGCGACCTTGATTCATGGCGTAAAGCAGTTCGTCCCAACACCAAGGCCTTCTTCGGAGAAGGCTTATCCAATCCACTCGGCGTTGCTCTTGATCTTGAAGGAATCGCAAATATCGCCCATGAAGTAGGGGTTCCCTGGATTGTCGATAACACGATTGCAACTCCCTATGTAACAAGACCTATTGATTACGGAGTGGATATCGTCACGCATTCTGCGACCAAGTTTCTATCGGGCCATGGAAGCGCAATGGTGGGTGCAATTATCGATTCAGGAAATTTCGATTTCGCTAAACATCCAGATAAGTTCCCAGGTTTCAATCAGCCAGACCCTAGTTACAACAACATGGTGTATGCCAAAGATTTAGGGGTGGGTTCAGCCTTCGGAAATGTGGCATATATATTCAAATGTAGATTGCAGTTACTTCGCGATATGGGGCCGAGCGTTTCACCATTTAATGCCTGGCTATTGGCTCAAGGACTGGAAACTCTCAGCATGAGAATGGAGCGTCATCTCAAGAACTCACAAGCAGTTGCGGAATGGCTCGCAAATCATCCTCAAGTTGCATCAGTGAGTTATTCAGGATTACCGAACTCTCCTTGGTATGCAAATGCGAAGAAATATGCAGCGCGTGGAGCAGGTGCGGTCATGGCTTTTGATATCAAAGGTGGCTTAGAAGCTGGAAAGAAGTTCGTAGAAGGCTTAACGTTATTTAGCCATGTCGCAAATATCGGTGATGTGCGATCCCTGGTGATTCATCCTGCTTCAACCACACATTCTCAACTTGGTGAAGAAGGATTGCGTGGCGCTGGAATTACCTCAGGAACTATTCGTCTCAGTATCGGAATCGAAGATATCGCCGACATCATCGCTGACTTACAGAAAGGCTTTACAGCAGCGAAGGCTTAAGGGTCATTTCATAGAGAACGGCGCTGATATCTTCGCCACCACAATTACAGTTGCGATCGGCGCTTCCTAGAAGTGTAAACCCCGCCGTTTCTGCGGTCTTTCGCGAGGCAATATTGGGTTCAGCAATCGTCGCTTGAATCGCTCCCACATCATTTCTACTTTTCATCTTCTCAATAAAGAGTTGTAGTCCATTCTTTATCGCACCTTTTCTCCGCCCCCATGGCGCGCACCAATAGCCAATATCTGCAATTCTGGTTGCTGGATTAATAGAGTGCACACCGATAACGCCGTAAGGTTTTTCGGCGCTATTACTTTCGATTACCCAGACTTCGACATCGCCCGCAAGAGTTTTGGCAAAGCCAACTGCATGCTCGCGCGTGTAGGGACGTGGAATTTGGGTCCACTTTTGAATTTCTAAATCTTGGCAGGCTTCATAAATCCAATCAGCATCATCTGCAGCTAAGGGACGTAGAGAGAAAGTTACAGCCATTATTGAATATCCCTTAAGAGATTTTGAAAAAGATGGTGCGGGAGGTGGGACTTGAACCCACACGCCGAAGCACAGGTTCCTAAGACCTGCGTGTCTGCCATTTCACCACTCCCGCAAGATGTGAGCGAGAAGAATACCCACAATTTTCCATAAGAAAAAATCTAGGCTTGAGAATGAAGAATTTACGCTAACTCGTCGTTGCTCCACGTCGAGAAATCGCATCAATCGTTGCAGATATCAAGAGAACTGCGCCTGTGACCATGAACTTGATTCCAGCAGGGTAACCAAGGAGCGCCATACCGTTATCAATAACTGCAACAACAATTCCACCAAGAATTGCATCGCTGACTTTTCCTTTACCGCCAAAGAGGCTGGTTCCACCGATGACTGCTGCGCCAACGGCGTACAAGAGCGTTGAGCTACCGCCAGTTGTGGGGGAGACAGAGTTTGCGCGAGAAACGAAGATCATTCCGGCGACTGCAGCAAAACCAGAGCAGATCATGAATGCAGTGATGCGAACCATCTTTACATTGATACCTGCGCGTCGCGCAGCTTCTGCATTTCCACCAACTGCGTAGATATGAAGACCGTAGGAAGTGCGCGTGAGTACAAAGGTTGCGCCCACAAGCAAAACAAGGATGACTGGTACTACATAAGGAATTCCACGCAAGCTCACAAGCTCTGGGTTATTGCTTCTTTCTACGGTGAGTGCAGCGGTTGCAGCTGCGCCAATGACGACCAAGCCAATGGTCTTGATGAGCCAGAACTTAAAGAGGCTATCGACTAAACCTGCGCGACGTCGCTTTGCAAATTTCAAAAGGCCTGAGAGAACGTATGCGCCCGATGTCACAAAGAAGAAGATCCAGCTAGCGCCGACTGACAAGTTTTTATTCTCAACAGCGAGAATGACGGGATCTTCGATACGAATAGTTCCACCTTCGCCAACGAGAAGCAGAAGAAGTCCTTGGAAAGCCAAGAATGTTGCGAGAGTTACAACGAAGGATGGAATCTTTAATTGTGCGACGAGGTAACCGATGCCAGCGCCCAAGATGATTCCACCAAGAATGCTGACAGGGAAAGCGATGTACCAAGCGAAGTCCATCTCAGTAACCATGATGACCAGAATCGCGCCACACACGCCAGCTGCATAACCCGCTGAAAGATCAATCTCGCCCAGCAAGAGCACGAAGACCAAGCCCATCGCAATAACTGTGACCGCAGCTGCTTGGGTTAGGAGGTTGGCAAAGTTTCCAGGTGTCAAAAAGACAGAGCTTAAAGAGCCGAAAACTATGCAGAGAACAAGTAAACCGAGAATCGCAGGAAGCGCTCCAACTTGGCCAGCTTTAACACGGCTCCACCAATCGCGGAGCGACTTTTCAATGGTGATTTGCTCGCTCATTTTTTCGCTCCTGAAACAGCATCAGCACTTCCGGTAGTGATGAGACGAACGACATCGTTCTGGGAGACTGAATTCTTCTCCACTTGTGCAGCCATGGTTCCGAGGTACATCGCTGCAATGTTGTCAGCGACCTGGAATACATCGTTCAAGTTATGGCTGATGACAATCACAGCTAATCCATTATCTGCAAGTTGACGCACTAACTTCAAAACTTGTTCAGTCTGGGCAACGCCAAGAGCTGCCGTTGGCTCATCAAGAATGACCACTTTGCTATTCCAAAGAACTGCGCGAGCAATTGCAACTGTCTGTCGTTGTCCTCCGCTTAGTGAAGCAACTTTCTGTCGAATTGATTTAACGGTACGAACACTTAATCCATCGAGAGTCTTCTTTGCCATTGACTCCATCGTGGATTCATTGAGAGTTATTCCGCTCTTCTCTTCGCGGCCTAAGAACATATTGTGAACAATGTCGAGGTTGTCGCAAAGGGCAAGATCTTGGTAAACGATTTCAATGCCAAGTGCAGTCGCATCACGCGGGCCTGCGATCGTTACTTTATTTCCTTCAAAAATGAATTCGCCAGTTTCGGGCGTGTAGATACCTGCAATACATTTGATGAGAGTGCTCTTGCCTGCACCGTTATCTCCAACCAGTGCGGTGACTTTTCCGGCATATGCGTCGAAGTCGACATCCTTGAGGACGTGAACAGGACCGAAAGATTTATTGACTTTCCTGAGGGAGAGAATCGGTGAGGCCATGTAATTTCCTCGCTAGTAGGCCCTGCTTTTGCTTGCTTGTAGATTTTGAATTTAAAGACTCAGCCCGAGTAAATCAATACTCGGGCTGAGCTGTACTTCTTTTCTGCTAACCGATCACTCGGTATCTAAGGTTGCTTAGATTCCGTTAGCGGTGCAGAGGTCTTCGATGCCTTCGCAAACTGCTTCACGTGTCTGGAAGCCATCTGCAATTACATCAGCAACGTTCGCCTTGGTGATTGAAACTGGTACAAGGAGAACTGAAGGAACATCAACGGTGCCGTTGTTGACGGAACCAGTTGCTGTTGTTGCATCTTCGCCGTTGAGAAGTGCGATTGCGAGTGCAGCAGCAGCTTCAGCTTCAGCCTTGATTGCCTTGTAAACAGTGTTTGAAAGATCACCAGTCAAAATTGCACGGAGACCATCAACGGTTGCATCCTGTCCGGATACGCAAACCTTTCCGTTGAGTCCGTTCTTCTTCAACACAGCAACAGCTGCGAGGCCAAGGCCTTCGTTAGCTGAAACAACGGCATCGAGCTTGCCCTTTGCCTTTGAGAGTTGCTGTTCGAAAATAACTCCACCCTTGGCATTGTCCCAATCTGGAACAGCCTGGTCATCAACGAGTGTGTAATCACCAGCGTCGATTAGTGGACGTAGTACTGAGTCATAACCAGCCTTGAACAAGGTTGCGTTGTTATCAGTTGGTGAACCATTGAGGTAGACGATACGTGCCTTTGTCTTTCCTGCAGCATCAAGGCAAGCCTTGATTCCTTCACCTTGTAGACGTCCAACTGCTTCGTTATCAAATGAAACGTAGTATGACGCTGAACCATTCAAAGTTAGACGGTCGTAGTCAATTGTTGGGACACCTTGTGCAGCTGCTTTATCTTGAACAGCCTTTGCAGATTCTGAGTCAAGGTTTACGAGAATGAGAACCTTGGCACCAGCAGACAACATCTGATCTGCAATAGTCTGGAATGCAGCCTTATCACCATTTGCGTTCTGGATATCAGCCTTCACACCTGCAGCATCAAATGCAGCTTGGAGGAATCCGCGGTCAGCAGTTTCCCAACGAGCTGATGAAGCAGCATCTGGAAGAATGACGCCAACGAAGCCATCAGCAGAACCTTCATCTGATGAGCTTGAGCAGCCGGTGAGAATAAGTGCGAATGCTGCAACGAGTGCAGAAATCGCGAGACGGCGCTTTGACATATTTATTAGATACCTTTCGAAAGTAGTTCATAAATGAACCGCGAGGGCGGTTCACCGCGTCAGAACCTACTTCGCACAGGGCGCCCTGTGAAGGGAATTTCTCAGAATTTGGATTGCCCGGATATAACATCTTGGTAACAGGCAAAGATTTTCTGCCCTTTTTGCCCTCAATTTACGCAGGATTTTTCCGCTTCCGCGAGATAGAGCGTGGGGTCGGTAGCCTTTCCTAGGTGTCAGCATCGGGTTCCTCAACTAGCGCGGGGTTAGCACCGCATGAATCCCTGGCTGCCGCGATAAGCGCCGCTATCCAGGGGGCAATCGCTCAAGGGGAGTTACCGGCTGAGCTATCTAGCTCTCCTGCAATCACCAATATTGTTTTGGATCGACCAAAGAATCGCGATCACGGAGATTATGCAACATCCATAGCGTTAGCACTCGCGAAACCCTCAGGTAAATCACCGCGTGATGTCGCGGAGATAGTGCAACGTGGATTACAAGGTAATTCTGAGATTGCGAAGATTGAAATTGCCGGACCAGGATTTATCAATATCACTCTAGCCAAAGCGAGCCAAGGCGCCGTTGTCAATGCCATTCTCAATGAACGAGAAAGGTTTGGCCGCGTCACCATTCTGTCGGGCAGAAAAATAAATTTGGAATTCATTAGCGCAAATCCAACCGGCCCACTTCATCTTGGTCACACTCGTTGGGCCGCTGTTGGAGATGCGTTGGCAAGTGTTCTCGCCGCAGGTGGCGCTGAGGTTACGCGTGAGTTTTATATCAATGACCGTGGAACCCAGATGGAACTTTTTGGCGCGTCACTTCGCGCCGCTGCACGTGGAGAGGCGCGACCTGAAGAAGGTTATCAAGGTGATTACATCAACGATTTGGCGAAGTTGATTGTTGCGCAACATCCTGAATATCTAGAACTTGATGAAGCAGCGGGTGTACCAGCATTTAGAGAAGCCGGTTATGCCTTGCAATTGCAACAACAGAAAGACGTCCTTGATAATTTTGGAACCCACTTTGATATCTGGTTCTCAGAGCGCTCACTTCATTCTGGTGATGCACTTTCGACCGCTCTCAATACTTTGAAATCACAGGGTCATGTATATGAATCCGAAGGCGCAATCTGGTTACGAACCACAGATTTTGGTGATGATAAGGATCGGGTGCTCGTTAAATCTGGCGGCGAACTCACATATTTCTCATCAGATACTGCCTATTATCTTGATAAACGCCGTCGTGGATTTGATATCTGTATCTACATGTTAGGTGCGGATCACCATGGCTATGTTGGTCGTCTCAAAGCAACAGCAGCCTGTGCTGGCGATGATCCTGAGTTCAATATTCATGTTCTCATCGGTCAACTAGTAAAGATCATGGAGGGTGGCCAGGAACTCAAGCTTTCCAAGCGCGCTGGAACCATTATTACTCTGGAGGAGTTAGTGGAAAAAGTTGGCGTGGACGCGGCGCGCTACACCCTGATTCGCTATCCCGTAGATACTCCAATGGTTCTTGATATCGATTTATTGAAGAAGCGCACCAATGACAACCCCGTTTTCTACGTTCAGTATGCACATGCGCGTATTTCTGCAGTTCTTCGAAACGCAGATGAACTCGGATTGAAATATGGCGCGGCGCAATACAAACCAGAGTTGCTCACACATGAACGCGAGCGAGAACTCCTAGGCGGCCTTGCAGAGTATCCGAGAGTTGTGGCCAGCGCCGCAGAACTTCGCCAACCACATCGCATTGCTCGATACATCGAAGAGTTGGCAACTCTCTATCATGGTTTCTACAACGATTGTCGAGTGCTTCCGATGGGTGATGAGCCTGCATCAGATATTCACTCAACTCGCGCAACTTTATGTGCCGCCACTCGCCAGGTCATTCATAATGGATTGTCACTACTTGGTGTCAGTGCACCGGAGCGGATGTAACAAATGAAGAACGCTCTCAACTCTAAAGTTTGGCCCACAACAGCCGAGAGAAAAAATGGCGTTATTACAGTCGGTGGATGTTCACTCAATGATCTCGCGCGCGAATTTGGAACTCCAGCCTTTATTCTCGATGAGTCAGATTTCAAATCCCGCGCTCACCAATGGCGCGATAGTTTGGAAAAGCACTTTGGTGACCATGCCGGTCTTGCGTATTACGCGGCTAAAGCATTCATTTCTAAAGATGTAGCGCGTTGGATTGCGGAATGCGGACTCGGACTTGATGTCTGCACAGGAGGCGAGCTCGCAGTTGCCATCGCAGCAAACTTCCCGCCAGCTCGCATGGAGATGCATGGAAACAACAAATCGGAAGCGGAGATTGCTGCTGCTATTGAATACCGAGTCGGAACGATTGTCATGGATTCACTACAAGAAATTGATCGCGTTGCCCGCATCGCACATACCAAGGGAGTGGTACAGAAAGTACTCTTAAGGCTCACGCCAGGAATTGAAGCGCACACCCATGAATCAATCTCCACCGCTCATGAAGATGTGAAATTTGGATTTTCTATAGCGTCAGGTGCGGCATGGGATGCAGTGCTCGCTACTTCAAAACATGATTCACTTCAGCTACAAGGCTTTCATGCTCATATTGGTTCACAGATTTTTGTCACTGATGCATTTGAGACATCAGCAACGAGGCTCATCGGGATGTTGGCGAGATACAAACAGGAATTTGGAACCGAACTTCCGGAGCTTGATCTCGGTGGTGGTTATGGAATTGCATATGTTGATGAGGATGATCCCATCTCACCAGAAACTGCGCTGAGCAAACTTTCTTCAATAGTTACACAAGAGTGTAAGAAGAGTGAGATTTCAATTCCTTCTATCTCGATTGAACCAGGTCGTGCCATCGTTGGTCCTGCGATGATCACAGTGTATGAAGTTGGTACTACGAAGGATGTACAACTCGACGATGGTTCCACCCGTTGGTACATATCGGTTGATGGTGGAATGAGTGACAACCTGCGTACTGGGTTGTACCAAGCTGAATATTCATTGGCGCTGGCAAATCGTGAAAGTAGCGCAGAACTTCGTCGCGCAAGAATCGTTGGAAAACATTGCGAAACTGGTGACATCGTCATTAGAAATGTGCAAGTGCCGAGCGATATTGTTCCGGGAGATCTGTTAGCAACGCCGGCGACGGGGGCGTATGGCCGAAGCATGGCGAGCAATTACAACCATATGGTTCGCCCACCCGTGATTTGCGTCCATAATCAAACGGCGC
>Ga0315901_10007116_pt1 | contig 13275 bp, 6 predicted proteins | sample LakEriMetagenome_10_FD_203761 | JGI IMG/M metagenome (GOLD analysis project Ga0315901, IMG submission 203761) | Freshwater fungal communities from buoy surface, Lake Erie, Ohio, United States - Buoy 2 MA116 | ecosystem: Environmental > Aquatic > Freshwater > Lake | place: USA: Lake Erie, Ohio... | reverse complement strand
GCTTACCGGCATGCGCACATAGCCTTTTCGGTATCTGCCTTTGTAGTCTATCGAAGACTTAACGTAGGTTGCCTTTCTTCCGCTATAATCACTCGTATCTGTACACGCATTCAGGAAGAGGAGCATAGCCACAAAAAGTAAAGGAATACCCATCAATCCTATCAGCTTCAACAGGCAGCCCCGTGTTGTTCTGTTGTACATACGATTGTATGCAGCCTTTTTAGGATTTGTGAGCCAGCCCATTCCCCTCGGAGCTTTTAAGCCCATGTTGTGCCGAATAATGCGCTTCACTGATGTGCGGGCAGCAATGCGCTTGGTAAGTGATGGTATTCGAAATCCTATTTTCATTATTATATTCCGTTTACACCGGTATTCGGGTGCAATGTGTCGTAGCATTCAGTGCATGTGCAATATACGTTTTTTGATTCCGATTTTTCTATGCAGAATTCCTATGGCTATCGGATATAAACAATTTGGGTTAAATTCACCTCGTGTCCAGTTTTTCTACTTTATCTGTACTTCGCTTTTTTCCGTCAAGTTCCACTTCTACACACGGTGATGTTTGAATCACTTTTTTACCTGTCAGCAGTCCCTGCTTATCATACACATAGGTAGTTACCGTACACAAGGTGCCGTCAGCCGAGCAGTACGATTCTTCGTGAACGCTACCATTGGGTTGATTGTACGAAATGCTGTAAAACCGTTTATCCGGAAGTTGTAGTTGATACAGTATTTTTTGTTTAAATTCATTGTAGCGCTCGGTGTAGAGGTAGTCCGGACACCAATCTGAAAACCTGCGGTATTCCAAAATATCACCGTCATCAAACCGATTGATATACTCCGCAAAGCGGTCGTAAAAATAACTGTAGAAATACTCCTGCTTCATACTAAAACTATCGGGTGGCAAACTGGTAATGTGGTGGCAGCTTGTATCGGTGCTGATGATGGGACTGTAGCGCGAATGATAATAATACCGGTGCCCGTCTGTTTTGATATAGTATTTCATGCGCTCAATCGTAATAATAGTGTCGGCACTGCGTTTGATTTTCAAATCAATCATCTGCGTAATTTGTCCCTGCATAGGCATGGGTTGTTTTGCTGTGTTAGGAATGCTTTTGTCAAAGTCGTTGTAATAGGTATACATGCTATCGCCCAAAGCCAAGCCATATGGGTTGTACGTCACATTTACTTTATACAGTCCGGCAAACAGCGGCACGCAAAAACTGTGGTGTGAGGCATTTTGCGTGTGGTAGCTGTAATAGTTTTCAAAATCATTCAGGTAAATGGGAACCACCACCTGCTCGCGGGGTTTCAGGTAACGGATGTTTACAGAACCCGTATCGTGCACCATCATTTCCAGTTGCTTGTTCTCGGTGTAGCGCATCAGCAAGGTGTTGTTGGCTTTATCGTATGCAGTTAGGTAAAATAATTTCTGACCTGTATTTTGTGTGTGTGGCAACAGCACAGGCAAGGTGCGCAGTGAATCGGTATTGGTGATGGTGATGTAAAACGTTATTTTTTCACCTTCGTAGTAACTCGTTTTGTCGGTGCTCAGGGTAAACGAAACCGGAGGATAAATAAGATACGCCCATGCCGGTTTACAGAACCACAATGCTGCCAGTAGGATAAGCGTACCTCTCATCCCGAGAGTCGATTTCGCATATAACGTGTGCGGTGAACTCATTTTTTGCAAGGTAAGTTTATCCTGCATTTTTTGCATACAGCAGGCTGTGTAGTATGCCATGTTCAAGTCATTTATATTACGTACAGGATAGATAAACATTCATTCTCATTCATCTTGAAATTAGGCGGCACCATTTAGTACAACTTTATTGGTCGATAAGGATTAATCGCAAACCAATCGGAAACTAGACGTGAGTGGGTAGCTTTGGGTGTGTAAGTGCGCAATTCATCTAGTTAATACGTTTTTTATCATCTTTTTTTATACTGTAATTGGCAGGTTTCTTGAAGCTTAAAAAAAAACTAACTTTCAAATAATTATTTTTGTTACCTTAGTTATAGTAAAAATAACCATAATTTAAAAGCGTAACATTGTATCGGCAGTCAATTTTATCATTAATAAGGCCCTATAAACTCCAATCAATTTAGAATGAAAAACAGATTTCTACACTATTTTTTATACTTATTGCCCATGCTTACATGTGCACAACAAAATCATGTTCAAGTGGTAAAATCAGGAAATGGATTTGCACTTACTGTTAATGGAAACTTAACCTTTGTGAATGGTATGAATTGGGACTATTTTCCTATCGGTACTAATTATAACTACAGTTTATGGAGGCAATCTGATGATATAATTATGGCTGCTTTAGATAATGAAATGCAGCTGTTAAAAAACATGAATGTTAATGTAATCAGACAATACACAGGAGTGCCGGCAAAATGGATAAAATACATATATGAAAACTACGGTATTTATACTATGCTTAATCATTCCTTCGGTCGATATGGACTAACTATAAATGCTAAATGGGAGCCCAATACTGATTATGCGAACCCATTGGTAAGAGAGCTGCTCCTGAAAGAAACGAAGGAATTGGTCACTCAATACAAGGAAACTCCGGGACTTCTCATGTATTTATTAGGTAATGAGAATAACTATGGATTGTTTTGGAGAGGTGCTGAAACCGAAAATATTCCTTTTGCAGATAGGCAATCCACAAAAAGCGCCTATCATCTTTATAAGTTGTTTAATGATGCTGCTAAAGAGTTAAAAGCTATTGATAAAAACCATCCTGTTGCAATTTGCAACGGTGATTTATTGTTCTTGGAAATTCTTGCTAAAGAATGTAAGGATGTAGATATTTTAGGTATTAACTGTTATCGTGGAAGTACGTTTACAGATTTATACAGCAGAGTAAAAAATGAGCTGAATATGCCTGTTTTGCTAACAGAATTTGGTTCTGATGCCTACAACACATTAACGAACTCTGAAGATCAAGAATACCAAACTAAAGTATTGATGAGTAATTGGAAAGAAATTTATGAAAACGCAGCAGGGCTTGGTAAGTATGAGATTAGTTTGGGCGGTTTTACTTTTCAATTCAGTGATGGTTGGTGGAAAACAGGTCAAACTATTAATTTAGACGAGCACGATATTACGCCATCATGGTCGAACGGAGGATACCAAAATGATTTTATACTAGGCGAAAATAACATGAATGAAGAATGGTTTGGTATCTGTGCAAAAGGGCAAACAAATGAAAATGGCACATACGATTTGTATCCAAGGGCAGCTTATTATGCATTACAAAGTATTCATCGAATAAACCCGTATACTGAGTCTCTAGAAACGATTAATCGTCTATTCAATGGATTTACATCAACCGAGTATACCTTAAAAGCCAGAGGTGATAAAGCTGTTCTGGAATCAAAAGATAAAGGCAAATTGTACTTAAGTAATTTGCAAGCCAACTTCAATACCTACTACACAGGTGGCAGTTTAATTACAACACCACCCACGGCTAACCCAAATAATACCACCACATTTCCTAATGCACAAGGGTTTGATCACATGGAGTCGTTTAATATTGGCGTAACCGCAAGGCCTGCTCCGAATATGAAAGCCAACGTGCAAATTAATATTTTAGGCAATGTAGCTACAAAACCTATTGATGAAATATTTTATGAAAACCGAGGTAGACCCGTTATTGTATTAACGCCAAATGGCCCCCAACAGATTTCTGATAATAACCGCGTGCAATTGTACAGAGCAAGTTACAGTTGGGAAGCAAGAGATTTTAAACTTACGGGTTTTTATCGCACAGGTCATTACCATTGGGGGTATGAAGGTGATTTTTTTGGCTTGTATCCGGAGGCGAATTACGGACCTAATATTGATATCTATAATGGTATTGCCCCGTTTGGTTTTGAAGTAGAAGGGAAGAAAAAGTTTAAAGGATTAAAAGCAGCATTTGGCCCGGAGTTATGGTGGGGTGCCAACCCTGCGTTTTTATTAAAGTATAGCAAACAAGTAGCAGGTTTTGATGTAACCGGAATTTTTCATGAGGATATAGTACAGCGAACCAATTTACAGAGTTCATTTGCGGTACCTATTCCTAAAACCAGGCGTTTTTCTGTTATGGTTGCTAAAAAGATCGAAAATTTCTCTTTCAATATAGGTGGAATTTGGGCAGGTCAGCCGCTTAACGGCAGAGTATTCCAAATGATTGAAAACGATGTAGTCTATGATGATAAAATTAAAAGCACAGATAATTTTGGGGGGAAAATTAAAGTGACATTCTCAAGAGGCCCAATCAATTGGTATGGACTTACATCGTACATGGGCTTGGTTGCCAATGGAGGTATCGATCAAACCAAAACATTTACCGGCTGGGTATTGAAAGATGTTGGTAGTGGAAATATGTACAATGTACTAACCGGATTTACCTATAACATAGGGAAATTACAAGTTGCGCCAAACTTTTTGTATCAAAAACCATTGGTGGGTCCGATAGGACCTGAATTTACTGCACCGGCACGTCCAAGAAACATACTGGAAGATCCATTTTCAGTGAGAGGAAATAGAGAAACTATGGCAGGCGAACTTTTAGTCAGTTATGATCCTACACCTGCTACATGGATGTATGAATGGGATAATGATAGAATGGAAGATGCGACATTGGCTATGAGTGCTGGTTTTATTTACCGCCATTTACCAACGGTGCAAGATGCAGCCATTGGGATTCTTGCTAATGGAAGAACTACGTTTGCATTTCCTAATTCAGCACCCGCTCAAGATTTATGGGAATTGAATGCCAGAGTGGTGTCTAAAGTTAATCCTCAATTTGGTATGATTGCTAATGCGTATTTAGGTAATGGACAAGCCAACGGAAGTGATGCACGTACCATTCATCGTTATGGTGTGGATGTACGTACCATTTACAGAAAAATGAAATTGATTACTATGCTTAAAATTGATGATTGGGGCCCGTTTGATTACCACAGAGATTTTAATCAAACATTCCCCCTGCAGTTGATTGGAGATTGGTCCATCGAAGTTAGTAAACCCGATTGGTTTATGCTACCGGGTAGTAAAATAGGCGTACGCGGAACTTATCGTACGTTGAATAAGTACTCTAACAGGTATGCACCTACAACAACATTGAATGTCTTAGGGCAGTTTGTTCCTGACCCAAATGCTATAGGGTTTCCAAACGGGAATGAATGGGAATTTCGAACATATATTCAAATAAATATTAATAATTAATTACTACTCAAAAAAGTAAACATAATGAATACTGCAGCATACAAAACTAAGATTATACTGAGTTTATCTTCAATCGCCATGTTAGGTTGGAGTTGTGAAAGGGAATTATCTGAAGATGCTGTTTTGGCATCGACTGCCACTACAGCAGCTATTTTTACAGACAATTTTATTGGTTTAGGTTCTAACTTTTACTTCCCGTTTGCCAATGCAAAACCCGATGTTTTTTCGGTTGATTTAAAAGAAGGTTTTGAGAGTAGCGCTTCTATTCGCATTGATGTACCAAACAACACCGATCCGACCGGAAATTACGCAGGAGCAATTTTCAGAATAGATGGAGCCGGACGTAATCTTTCGGGGTACGATGCCCTTACTTTCTACGTGAAAGCATCAACCGGAGTGAGTCTTGGTGATGTTGGATTTGGTATTGATTACTTAGGAGATAAAAATCAAGTGTCGGTACAAAATGTTAATGTGGGTACCAATTGGAGAAAAGTAATCATTCCGATTCCTAATCCTTCCATGTTAACCAATGAACGAGGTGTATTTTGGTTTGCAGCAGGTACGCAGTCCACAAATGGATTGGGGTATGTACTTTGGTTTGATGAACTAAAGTTTGAAAAACTGGGAAATATTGGGAATCCAACGTCTAGTATTATAGATGGACAAGTGAGCACTGTTAAGGCTTTTGTAGGCTCATCAATTGCAATATCAGGTAAAAGTCATATTTATAATTTAGTGAACGGTCAAGATGTGAAGGTGCTATCCTCATCGGCTTATTTTACCTATGTAAGTTCAAATCCAAATGTAGCTAGTGTAGATGCCAATGGAACTGTAAACGTGTTGGGTGTTGGTATTTCAGAGATTACTGCGCTAGTGAATGGTAGTAAAGCTAAAGGAAAACTCGTTGTTGATTGCAAAGGCGAATTGGCCGCTTCTCCAATACCTACTCGAGCTCAAGGCGATGTAAAATCTATATTCAGTGATGTTTATATCAACGCTACTACCAGTAATTTTTCTCCGGGTTTTGGGGGATCAACTACCGTAACTGAAATACTTACTACCCGCACCGGCCAAGTAGCGCAATACATCAATAATAATTATACAGGAATTATGTTTACCGAGAACCCTGTCGATGCATCTACTTTGGGTTTTCTACACATAGATGCCTATGTAGAAAATGCTTCTACTTCAATAGGTATTCAAATACGAGATATTGGTGCGAATAAAATAATCGAAACCGATGTGAATACAGGAAACCCGCTGGGTGATGATAAAGATTTACGAACTACACTTAGCGGTTTTCAATCAGGTGTTTGGAAATCATTTGATATTCCGCTCAGTGGAGCTATCCTTAACCAAAAAGATAACCTTGGAGCTATCATCGTTACCGGTGGGCCAAATTTTATTTTAGATAATATATACTTCTACAAATAATTTCAGCATTACATTATAAAAGATAAAATAAATGAATACCTTAAATACAACAATAATTATTGCTACCCTAGTCGTATTTTTTACAAGTTGCGAGGTTGACCCTATACAAACGTTGCCTGAACGCAAATTTGAACTGGTTTGGAGTGACGATTTTGACGGAGATTCTGGCACTGTACCTAATAAAGCAAACTGGATCTACGACTTAGGTACCGGACAAAATGGGTGGGGCAACAATGAACTTCAAACGTATACCAATAATCCACAAAACGCATCTTTAGACGGAAACGGACATTTGTTAATTCGGGCACTAAAAGATAATATTGGTCGATACACATCGGCACGTATCAAAACCGAAGGGTTATTTTCAGCTAAGTATGGTAAGATTGAGGCACGTATCAAAACACCTACCGGATCTGGTATTTGGCCGGCCTTTTGGATGTTAGGTAATAATATAAGAGCTGTAAATTGGCCTCAATGTGGTGAAATTGATATCATGGAGCAAAAAGGTAAGTTTTCTAATATTACCTATGGCTCAATTCACGGTCCAGGTTACTCAGGTGGATTAGCCATCACTGCGCCATATGCACTTCAAAATGGAAGATTTGATAGTGATTTTTATACATATGCAGTTGAGTGGAACGATAGTAAAATTGACTTCTTTGTCAATAATTATTTGTTCAAAAGAATAACACGTGATCAAGTACCTGGCGAATGGGTTTATAATCAACCCTTTTTTATTATATTAAATATTGCAGTGGGTGGAAATTTTGTTGGACCTCCAAATGAATATACACCATTTCCGGTAACAATGACTGTCGATTATGTAAGGGTCTACAAAGAATTATAAACACAATACGTTGTGCTTATTTATTTTTAAATTGATGTAAGAGTGGCCTTGTTTTATAATTATTTTTTTGTGAAGAAGTAAACTATCATGTTAAGCCAAAAAGAAATTAAAGAATATGCCGGAGTGGGCATTAAACAAGTGGAATTAGATGGGGAATACTTTTTCTGTATTACCAATCACAATGAAATGCGTCCGTTTTTTATGAGTGTGGTAAGTGATTCCAATCATTGGTTATTTCTTTCAAATAATGGCGGAATTACAGCAGGACGCAAAAATGCAGATTGTGCTTTGTTCCCATATTATACTGCTGATAAAATCACCGAATCGTATGATGTCACCGGATCTAAAAGTATTTTTCAAATAATACAAAACGGTAAAAAACTAGTGTGGGAACCGTTCTCATATAGGTATTCAAATCTGTACCCAATTACCCGAAATCTGTACAAGAATACTATCGGGAATAAAATCATCTTTGAAGAGATTAATCATCATTTTTCACTCACTTTCCGATACGAATGGAATACAAGCAATCTTTACGGATTTATTCGTAAATCTACATTAGAAAATACCGGTAATCAAGATATTCAAATACACCTACTAGATGGCCTACAAAACATAATGCCTAATGGTGTAAGTAGTGACTTGCAAAATACTACCAGCATTTTAGTAGATGCGTATAAGCGAAATGAGTTAGATGTGGAATCTGGTTTAGGTGTTTTTGCACTTAGTGCAGTTATTGTAGATAGAGCAGAACCTAGTGAATCACTAATAGCTAATGTCGCTTGGTCACTGGGGTTAGAAAAGCCAACTTACTTGTTATCATCTTTGCAATTGGATGCATTTAGAAACGGTGAATACATAGCACAAGAAGAGGATATAAAAGCCGAACGAGGTGCATATTTTGTTGTTGAAGAAGTAGTATTGACTCCCAACAACAAAAAACAGTGGATAATTGTAGCTGATGTTAATCAGAGTCAGGCCCAGGTGGTTGATCTAATACATCAGATTAAATCCAATCCAAACCTTTATCAGAATATCTTAAATGATATTGAGCTAGGATCTAAACGCTTGATAGAATTAAATGCTTCGGCTGATGCCATTCAGATTTCGAATGATGTATATCGAGATACTCGGCATTTTTCAAATACGTTATTCAACATTATGCGAGGGGGAGTTTTTGACTATAACTACGAAATTGAAAAAGCAGATTTTATTAAATCTATAATAGCGGCCAATAAATACGTTTACGAAAAGCACCAGAAAGTATTAGAAAGTTTGCCGGTAACGTTTTCTGTTTTTGAATTGGAAACTATTAGTAGTTCTGTTGATGACAAGAACTTTGTACGCCTATGTACTGAATACTTACCTTTGAAATTCAGTAGACGTCATGGTGATCCAAGTAGGCCATGGAATAAATTTTCGATTCATACTCACAATGCCGTTACACATACCAAAATATTGAATTATGAAGGCAATTGGAGAGATATTTTCCAAAACTGGGAGGCCTTGTCTATTTCGTTTCCGGCATTTACGAAAGCAATGATTCATAAGTTTTTAAATGCTACAACATTTGAAGGATATAACCCTTACCGTCTTAGCAAAGATGGTTTTGATTGGGAAACGGTAGAACACGATAATCCATGGTCGTATATCGGATACTGGGGTGATCATCAGATTATATACCTACTCAAATTATTAGAAATAAATGAGAAACATTATCCTGGTAAATTGGCTCATACCTTTCATGATGATGTATTTGTATACGCGAATATTCCCTATAAAATCAAAGGATTTACCGATATTGTAAAGAATGCAAAAGATACCATTGAATTTGATTCGAAACTAGATGCCAAAATCCGCCATGAACGTAATGCAATCGGATCAGATGCTACGCTTTTAGTGGCCCAAAATCAAAAGATATATACAGTAAATTTTATTGAAAAAATACTGGCTACTGTTTTATCCAAGCTCTCTAACTTCGTTCCAGATGCCGGAATCTGGATGAATACCCAACGCCCTGAATGGAACGATGCCAATAATGCACTGGTAGGGAATGGTGTTTCTATGGTAACTCTCTATTACCTACGAAGGTTTTTGGTGTTTTTTGATCAGATGTTGCTTCAAACGTCTGAAGAACGAGTTGAAATATCAAACGAACTGATTATTTATTTCAAAAAAGTACATGCAGTTTTTGATACCCATGAGACCTTTCTGCATGGCGGACTCAATGATCAACAACGAAAACAAATTTTATATGACTTAGGCGAAGCAGCCAGCGACTATCGAAGTCATATTTATAAGCAATCTTTTTGGGGTGAGAAACGAACACTTTCTTATCGCAGAATCAAAGCATTTATAAAAGTAAGTTTAAACTTTATTGAGCATACCATTAAAGTAAATAAACGAGCTGATAATATGTACCATGCATATAATTTAATGAGCATACACAAAGATGGTATTGCTATTTCGCACTTAAGTGAAATGCTCGAAGGGCAAGTTGCCGTGCTCAGTTCTGGTTATCTTTCGGCTAATGAAAGTTTGCAATTATTAAACAGCATGAAACAAAGCCGATTGTTCCGCCATGATCAGTTTAGTTATTTGTTATATCCAAACAAAAATCTTCCTAAGTTTTTGGAGAAAAATAAAATTCCTGCATCAGCCATTCAACAATCAACCCTATTACAAACATTGCTGGCTGCAAACGATTATGCTATTGTTGAGCAAGATATTCATGGTGTATGTCGTTTTAATGGTAACTTTAAAAATGCCGATGATTTGCATCATGCCTTGTTTAAATTGAATGCTGAAAAATATGGCCAATTAGTGGAGCAGGAAAAACACATGGTATTGGCATTGTATGAGCAGGTGTTTGATCACAAATCATTTACTGGCCGCTCAGGCACATTTTATGGTTATGAAGGATTGGGTTCTATTTATTGGCACATGGTTTCAAAGTTGCAATTGGCCGTACAAGAAGTATGTTTAAACGCCATGGAGTCTAAAGAAAATCCGGATGTAATTGGAAAGTTATTGGAGCATTACTACGAAATTAGTGAAGGAATTGGGGTGCATAAGTCTCCTTCCTTATATGGTGCATTTCCAACAGATCCTTATTCGCACACACCGGCTAATAAAGGCGTTCAACAACCCGGTATGACCGGCCAAGTAAAGGAAGATGTGTTAAGCAGATTTGGTGAGTTAGGGGTGTTTGTGGCTGAAGGACGTATTTATTTTAATCCATGTATGCTTCGTAAAAATGAATTTACAACCGAAGCACGCTTGTATCGTTATGTAACGGTTAAGCAAGAGCATAAAACACTAGCTCCTCCAATTGGTTCTTTATGTTTTACTTATTGTCAGGTGCCTATTATTTATAGCTTGGCAAATGAAAATGCTATTCTAATAGAAAAGCATGACGGTAGTGTAAGTAAACAACCTTCTTTGTATCTAAATCAAGAGATAAGTACGCTTATTTTTAATAGAACAGGAGTAATTACCCAAATTACGGTGTTCATTCATTCATCCATTTTGAAGTAATTGTATGAATAACGTTTGGTTACCATATGTTTTATTCATGCTTATGTGTTGCATGGTAGTTTCATGCGGCTCATCACATGAAAATAATGAACATAAAGGTATGAACCATAAAACCGCTGCACAAATTTTGGGTGATACTAATTACAAAGCCATTTGTTATGGAGGTTACCGTACCACAAGCAGAGATTCGCAACCAAGTGTTCAGCAGATTAAAGACGATATAAAAATCTTACAAGCACTTGGAATAAAGGTGTTGCGCACGTATAATACCCAATACGCTGAGGTAAAAAACTTATTGCAGGCTATTGCTGAATTACAACAACAAGATTATACACTTGAAATGTACGTGATGTTGGGTACTTGGATGGATTGCGAAGGGGCATGGACAAATACGCCTAATCATGAGAAAGAAAACGAAACAGCCAATGCCGCTGAAATTCATCGTGCGGTTCAATTGGCTAATCAGTATCCACAACTTGTAAAAATAATTTCGGTGGGTAATGAGGCCATGGTTAGGTGGGCAACAAGCTATTATGTAAAAGCTGAAATTATTTTAAAATGGGTAAATTATTTGCAGCGGCTAAAGAATGAAAAATTATTGCCTCCAGATATATGGATTACCTCTTCCGATAATTATGCTTCCTGGGGTGGAGGGGATTACATGTATCATACCGGTGAATTGAAAAAATTATACAACGCAGTGGATTATGTTTCTATTCATACCTATCCCATGCACGACACGCACTACAATCCTGTATTTTGGTTGCTGAAACCGAATGAAAACAAATTAACTCATGAAGTCAAAATTGATTCGTTAATGCAACGTTCTATTCAGTATGCCCAAGCTCAGTATCATCACGTTGTTAAGTATATGAAATCAATTGGTGTAAACAAACCTATACATATTGGTGAAACCGGTTGGGCATCTCAATCCGATGGGTATTACGGCAACGAGGGTTCAAATGCGTGTGATGAATATAAGGCAGCTTTGTATTACCAAGGCATTCGTACATGGACCAACCGTGAAAAAATCACCTGCTTTTATTTTGAAGCATTTGATGAAAAATGGAAGGACGCTCAACATCCAAATGGCTCCGAAAATCATTTTGGTGTGTTTACCAGTGATGGTAAAGCCAAGTATGCCATTTGGGATAAGGTAGACGAAGGCGTTTTTAAACAACTCACACGAGATGGACATCCCGTTGTGAAAACCTTTAATGGAAATAAACAAGAGTTACTTAAACAAGTTAGGCTACCGCGATACTAATTAACTACGATTATGAAACAACATCAAATGATATGGTATAGCTTAATGATAAGTATCCTTAGTTTTGTTCATATACAATGCAATCAACCCAGTGCCTTGAAAGTTGAAGTATACGAAACATCAGAAACAGGACACGCACTAACCCGTATTTATAATTTTAAACCGGCAGAAAAAGCACTAACCATAAAAATTGATCCTGAAGTAAAGTTTCAAAAAATAGTTGGATTTGGAGGATCTTTCTCACAAGCATCAGCACACTTACTTAATCAATTAAGTTATGAAAATAAGCAAAAAATTATAAATGCATACTTTAGTGAATCAGGGGCAAATTATTCGTTAACCCGTACACACATGGCTTCTTGCGATTTTTCATTGCGCAATTATACATATGCTAAAGTAGAAAATGATTTGGCGTTAAGTCATTTTTCCATTGAAGATGATACGGCTGATTTAATTCCCATGATTAAAGCTGCTCAACACATTTCAAAATCAGGTTTTAACATCATTTCCTCTCCATGGACCGCCCCGCCATGGATGAAGGATAACAAAAGTTATGTGGGGGGTAAATTACTTCCTCAATATCAAAATGCATTTGCATTGTACTTCATCAAATATTTATCGGCTTATCAAAAAGAAGGAATCAATGTATGGGGCGTTACCGTAATAAACGAACCGCATGGCAATGGGAATAATTGGGAAAGCACGCTGTTTTCACCTAAAGAAATGTCCGATTTTGTTCAACACCATTTGGGGCCAACTTTGGCCGTAAATGGTTGGGGCCATGTAAATATTTTAGGATACGATCAGAACCGAGCCGGATTAAAAGAATGGGTAGATGAGATGTATCGAGATGACCAATCGTCAAAATATTATGCAGGAACAGCTATTCACTGGTACGAAAGTACTTATGATTATTTTCCGGATGCATTAGACTATGCGCATCAAAAAGCACCCAATAAA
>Ga0315901_10007115_pt1 | contig 13277 bp, 16 predicted proteins | sample LakEriMetagenome_10_FD_203761 | JGI IMG/M metagenome (GOLD analysis project Ga0315901, IMG submission 203761) | Freshwater fungal communities from buoy surface, Lake Erie, Ohio, United States - Buoy 2 MA116 | ecosystem: Environmental > Aquatic > Freshwater > Lake | place: USA: Lake Erie, Ohio... | reverse complement strand
ACCCCCGGCCCGTGGCTGCGATACAGCGTGCCGGTGGATGCCAAGCAACCCGTAACCCAGCAATAAAAACATGGCACTTATTTTCCAAACCTACACCAACACCGACCGCATCGGCGAGACGCTGTACGTCGTACTCAAAGACGAAACAACGGGCTTGTCGTACAAGCCGGGCACGGGCACTTTCGCGGCAGCAGCAAGCGGCACGCGAGACGATCACGACCTCGGCGCAACCGTAGTCGATGCAGCGGGAGACTTAAATATCGACATCAGCGGTGCCACCTTGACCACGCTCGTTGCGGCGATGGTCGATGGACGCAGCTACAGTTGGCGGTATTACTCACGCGCTGGCGGTACGGCGGCGGTGGCGGATGCTGAAGTGGCGCAAGGTGGCGGCAACTGGAACAGCACGGCACAGGCGTTTGGCACGGACACGCGAACCACGAGCATGGCAACGGGAGTTGTGACCGCTGCCGCGATTGCGACCGATGCGATTGGCAGCGATGAGCTGGCGGACAACGCCACGGCAGCTATCGCCGCTGCGGTATGGTCCGAAACTCTGCCCGGCTCTTACGTCGCTGGCACGGCTGGTTATCTGCTGGGCAGCATCGAAGCATCGACCAGCAGCGACGGCAGCACAACAACGGTTACAACCGGCAGCTACGCCACAAATCTGCAAACGATGCGAGATAACTACGCGGCCAAACTGGCGGCAATTTCCGCGAACCCCAAACCGACGTACAGCATCGACGGGCAAAGCGTTTCATGGGATTCGTACCGCAAATCGCTGCTCGAGGAGATCGACAAGATCAACGGCATGTTATCGGCGGCCGCGCCGTTTGAATACGAAACCACGGGGACCACGGGATGAGAAGAACTAAGCGGCACACGAAACGACGCGGCGTAGAGCGTGCGGAGAGCGGCCTAACCGTAACGCAGGATGCACGACTTCAAGCGATGGCGATACGGAAGGGCTGGATAGATGCACGGTTCCCCACACAAGCGACCGAGCAAGAACTCAAAGAGCAAGTAAAGGAAACCGGCGGTACTTTAATCGAGAAGGCGACGTTAGCGGCCCATCAACTAATGAAGGGCAACACGCGCAGCAAGGGAATCGCAATCAAGACCGTGGTGGCGATGGAATCGCAGAACATGGCCGACGAACACAAACAGAAGCCCGATTTGCATTTACATTCCCACCAAGTAGATCACTCGTTAATCATCGTGGAAAAAATCGTGGATGGCTCAACTTACGAAGGAAATCAAGCTGCATCCGGCGCAAGCGGCATTTCGCAACAGTAACGCGATCAGTCGTGGTTATGTCGGCGGCATCGGTTCCGGCAAATCGTGGGTGGGCGCGTATGACTTACTGCGAAGGGCGAAACCGAACCGGCTTTACATGGTGGTAACTCCTACTTACGGCATGTTGCGTGATGCGAGTTGGCGAACACTGATGAACTTGGCCAAAGAACTCCAATACTTCCGCGAAGAAAACAAAACCGAAATGCGAATGGTACTCGGTAACGGCGCTGAAGTTTTGGGCAGGTCTGCCGACGACCCCGAACGGCTGCGCGGTCCGAACCTCTCCGGCGCATGGATGGACGAGGCGAGTTTAATGCACCGCGGAGCATTCGACATTATGCTGGGCCGCTTGCGCGAAGCCGGGGAGCAGGGCTGGCTATCGGCCACATTCACGCCGCAAGGCAAGTCGCATTGGACGTACAAAGTATTCGGCATCCGCGGCGAAGGGGTCGAGCTATTTCACTCGCATACCCGCGATAACCCGTTTCTGCCGGCGACGTTTTATACTTCGGTAATGCACCAGTACGCGCCGAACCTGGCACGCCAAGAACTTGGCGGCGAGTTCGTCGAATTGGAGGGGGCGGAGTTCCCCGGCGCGTGGTTCGGCGATCACGCGTGGTTCGACGAATGGCCCGCGACGTGGCAATGCAAAACGCTGTCGCTCGACCCGTCGAAGGGCAAAGACAGTAAGGCCGGGGACTACGGCGCGTTTGTTAAGCTGATGGTCGATACAGAAGGCACGGTTTATTGCGAAGCGGATATTGAGCGGCGCAATGTGGACTTGCTAGCCGAAACGGCCGTCGAACATTGCCGCACGTGGAAGCCGGATTTATTCGGCTGCGAAACAAACCAGTTTCAAGAGCTATTGGCCGACAACATTGGTCGCATGGCAGCATCGCGTGGGTTGGTGTTGCAGCCTTATGGGCTAGATAACCGCGTGAGCAAGGTGGTGCGCATTCGCCGCCTGACGCCGTTTCTATCCAAGGGCGAGATTCGATTCAAAAGCAATTCTCCCGGCACGCAATTACTCGTTGAACAGTTACAAGACTTTCCGGGCGGCGATCACGACGACGGGCCGGACGCGCTCGAAATGGCCGTTCGGTTGGCACAGGTGCTAATCGGCGGGCAGGAAGTCAACGACGGACTAGGCAGCTACTTACCAGTGGGGTGATTCATGGAAGAGTTGAACGAACAAACCAGCGAGCAGATTTTCACGGAACGCGACCGGCTCTATGCCATTGTGGAATCGCGAATACTGCGGGAATCGCTCTCTCTGTTTAGCGATTACATCGACCCGCGCGACGCGGCCCGCGACAGCTACGGCAATCTGTGGAACGTGGTAGGCACCACGGGCGGGCAATGGGGCGGCGGTGGTTCGATGAAGGGCCAGCCCGGCACCGACCGCGCAGGCTTCCGCGATCAAATGGAATTGGACCGTGCCCGCGAATGCTGCCGCATCCTGGCGGAAATTTCCGAGTTTGCTATCAACATTTTGGAGAACCGCATTAGCTACGTTGTCGGCACCGGGCATACCTACACCGTGGCCGCTAAGCCGGGCAAGGACGTTGACAAAAAGACCATCGTGATAGCGCAGGATTGGCTAGAGGAGTGGATGTACGAAGTGGATTGGCCAAGTCGCCAGCAAGAAACACGCCGCCGGTTAGACCGTGATGGCGAAGCGTTCTTGCGATTCTTCCCGCAGGAAAACGGCGTAACCGAACTGCGGTTTGTCGAACCGTGGCAAGTCACGGCACCCACGAGCGACGTGTGCGCCGCGTTTGGCATCAAGACCGCCGAACAGGACGTTGAACGAATCGAGGCGTATTACATCGACGAAAAGGAAGTCGATGCCAGCGAAGTGCAACATCGCAAGGCCAACGTTGATAGGAACGTGCGCCGTGGTATGCCAACGCTCTGGCCGATTAAAGACCTGCTGCGCCGGGCGGATAAGATTCTCACAAACTTAACCGCGAAGATCGAAATTCAATCGGCCATTAGCTTGATTCGCCAGCACGCTGCCGGCACGACGCCCGCCGCGGCTAGCACGTTCCGCGCGTCCAAGGCGGTCGATTCACGCACAAACCCGCTCACGCAGCAGCCAGAGTATTTAGGCCGCTACCGACCGGGCACCATCATCGACGCGCCGGCCGGACTGAATTACTCGTTCCCGCCTGCCGTGGCGGGCATGGTAGCCGATGCCGTAGCGGGCCTGCAATCCATTCTGCGGGCTGTCGCCAGCCGCGTGGTGATGCCGGAATTCATGCTGACCAGTGACGCCAGCAATTCCAACTATGCCAGCACGATGGTTGCCGAAGGCCCGGCGATCAAAATGTTCGAGCGATTACAGCACGAAACCAAGCACGCCGATTTGAAGGTTCTTTACCGTGCGATGGAACACGCCGAGGCTATTGGACTGTTGCCGGGCGACTTATCGCGGGCAATCGAGATTCAAGTCGGCCTGCCGCAAATTATCACGCGCAATAAGCTGGCCGAAGTGCAAGAGTCGCAGGCATTGGTATCGATGGGCGTACTATCGCCGCAGACCGCCGCGGCGAACTTCGGTTTGGATTACGAGCAAGAGCAACAGAACATTGCCGAGCATCAACAGCAGCAAGGCGGGGGGCTGGGCGGGGCGGTGGATATTTTAGGGAGCATGGATGCCGCTTGATTACATCAGCCGCCGCGTAGCCAGCCGCACGCATATCGCGCAAATCGAAGCCCTGCGCCGCGCCGAAGGCACGGCCAACGCTGTCGAGCGTGAGATACGGGCCGCGTCGAAACGTGCCACCGCCGCCGCAATCGCTGCCGGTTCGACGCTCGATACGCGCGGCGTGCGCAGTGCCGTTGAAGGGCTGTGGCGGGAAGTCGCGCAAATCATGCTGCGCCGGTTTGAGGCAATGGCCTCGTGGAGCCACCAGCAAGCGGCTAACGCACTGGTTGAAACCGTGCCGCGTAACTGGTGGAAAATTCTTATTCCGTCGCTGCCGTCGAAAGTAAAGGAAGCAACCGTCTTGCCTGCCGGCGGTATGGTGCCACCCGATTTTCCGCCGCGTACCGGCATTGCCGCCCCGGCACCAGATGAAGGCGACCCGTGCAACCCGCTATTGCCACCACCGCCCGGCTTTATCTGTGTTGGCGGGCTGTTGGTGCAAATTCAGGATGAGCCGATTCGGGCTGGAAAACTTACCGGCAAGCAGCGCGATAAGCTGGTGAAGGAATTGATTTTTCCGCCGCTGTCGCCAGAGCGAACCAGTCAAATCGTTTTCAGCCCAGACAGCCAAGGGCAATCGTGGGTGCAGCGACTTCAAGCGTTATCGCGGCAAGTAACGCAACCCGAAGCATTGGCTTCGCAGATCATCCAAGGAATATCGAGCGGCGAGAACGTCCAGCAGTTGACGCAGCGCATCGGCGGGCAGTTCGACCTAGCGGCATCGTCGGCCCGGCGCATCGCGCGAACCGAAGCCAAGCGGGTGAGCCTTCAGGCCCAAGCCGATTCATTCGAGAGTATCGGCCCGCTTCTGATCGGCTATCAGCACAACGCGCAGTTGGACCAAAACACGCGGCCCGACCACGCCGCACGCAACGGGAAGATTTACTACCTAGAGCCGACAGCCGGCCAGGATTCGGTTGACGAAATGATTATCCCGCCCGGTAAATCGCCGGAACCGAATTGCCGCTGCTGGGCTTCGCCAGTGCTGGCCCCACCCGAAGAAATTAAGAGCGACCCGCGGCTAGCGGCGGACTTTGCCAACGCGGCCGGTGAAGAGATACCAGACCCCACGGTTTACGACCGCTGGTTTCAAACCGCCGACGACGGCGCACGCATGGATGCCGTAGGCGTGCGGCGGTACAAGGCGATGAAGGACGTGTACGCCGATACCGGGCAGCGGCCGGAGTGGGTCGATTTTGTTGACCCCGAAGGCAATTTGATGAGCGTGACGGCATTGAAAAACGAAACACCGCAACAGCGAGCGGAGCGGCGCTACAAGGCATACGAGTTGTTCCGCGACCGTGAAGAGGCGATCCAAACTATTAGAAATGTCGGTTTTGTTATGTAGGACTTGCAGAAAAATCAATACGGTGGATTGCATGAACAAAGTTTACCTAGCGTTCCCGCGTCACAACCGCCTGGTTGACATTGGCGCGGCACAAAGCATATTCGCCACCCCGCGCAGCGAGCGGAACCGGCACAGGTACGAAATGATTACCGGCGGCAAGGGCACCAGCCTTTTGCCGTACACGTTCAACATGCTGCTGAATGAGGCATTGAACAACGGCGCGACACATTTTGCGATGCTCCATTCGGACATTGCTCCTGAACCTGCCTGGCTCGATAAGTTGTACGACAAGCTCGAAGAGATGAGCGCCGACGTGGTTTCCGTTGTTGTGCCGATCAAAACACCGCAGGGCCTAACGAGTACGGCAATCGGCAGCATTGATGATGAATGGACAGTTCTAAAGCGGCTGACGATGCGCGAAGTTGTCAAACTGCCGGAGACATTTACGGCCGCCGATGCTGGTTTTCCAGGGCACCCGCTGCTTATCAATACCGGCTGTTGGCTAGCCGACTTGCGCAAGCCGATTTGGACCGCAACCGACGACCACGGCGTAGCGGATTTTGCGTTTGACTTCCGCAATCGCCGCGTTTTGTGTGCCGATGGCACCTGGGACCAAGACTGCCAGCCCGAAGACTGGCGACTAGGGCGGGCGTTATTTGCCGCCGGCGCAAGGTACTACGCAACCCGTTGTGTGCAGGTGCAGCATTTTGGCGATACAGCTTTCGGCAATGCGCATCCGTGGGGGAGTTGCGAAGTGGACCCGGCTTACGAACCCAAGGATTTAGCAGGATGCGCGTAATGGAATACCGACCGCGTTCACAGGAGCGGGTTTTATTCTGCCCGCAACATGGCTTGCGATTGAGAGGCGTTCGATCAGGCGCGACGCACAGGAAATACGCCTGCCCGATACCGTCGTGCGATCACGTTCAGTATCATCGGCGACCCGACCCCGTTGCATTGCCAGAAGTTCACTTGCCCCTCAAGGGCACTATCGCGGAACGGAAATAGCTTGCGGCGCGTATAAATGGTTGCATGGCAACCGCGACGCGAAAAACACGCAAGGAATCTTTGGTCGAGTACGCCGACAACCGCGGCGTGGCTCTGCGTGTTGACCGAGAAGCCAATGTCATTCGTGGCGTGAAGATTCTCGGCCTGGAATCGCGCAACGGTCGAACCTACACCCGCGAGAGCGTCGCGCAAGCCGCTTCGCTGTACGAGGGTGCCAGGGTCAACGTCGATCATGCCGGTAAGCCCAGCGAACCTCGCGGCTACCGCGACCGCTTGGGCGCGGTGAAAAACGTCACGCAAAGCAGCGACGGCGGTTTGTACGGCGATTTTCATTTCAACCCGAAACACCCCGTAGCGGAGCAACTGCTTTGGGATGCGGAACACTCGCCTGAAAGTGTTGGCTTTTCTCACAACGTCGAAGCCAAAACCCGTCACGAGGCCGGCCGCGTCGTGGTGGAAGCGATCACAAAAGTTGCATCGGTCGATTTAGTGGCCGACCCAGCTACAACCAAAAGCCTTTACGAATCGGAGCACCCGGCGATGAGCAAGACTGCCCGCGAAATTCTTTCCGAACAGTATGGCGAACGTGCCGCGAATTGGCTGAAAGAAGAGGCCGACATGCTGGCAGATTCTCCCGTCGATGCCCCGGCTTCGATGGACGCCAACGATCAAATCAAAGGCGCGTTTCGTGCCATGGTGATGGCCGCTTTCGACGACGACAAGCTCGACGCGAAAGCCACCGTAAAGAAAATCGCGGAAATCCTGAAGGCCCAAGAAAAGTTGATGAGCGGTGGCACGCCGGAAAAGAGCGAAGAGCCGAAGGAAGAGCCGAAAGACGACGCACCGGCCACCGAGGCATTGCAAGCCAAAGTCAAGTCGCTGACCGAGCAGCTTGCCAAGATTGAAAACGAAAAGCGCGTCGCGGAAAAGCTCAGAGCCGCCAAGCTGACTTTGGACGCGGTGCCTGCTGTGTTCCGCGAACAGTTGATGAATGCCGATGCGGCCACGCAAGACCGCATGATCGAAAGCCTCGCCCCGCTGGTGCAGCCGCGATTCAGCGCACCCGTAAGCCGCGATTGGAACGGTTCGAGCAACGGCGACGTGAAACTTGAGGAACTTTTTGCCTAACCCCTCGCCGCACTAGCGGCTTGACAACAGATTTACGGAGCTTATTCCATGAAGGGCGTCAACGAATTTCCCGGTTTCAATTTGGCTGGCCAAACTTTTGGCTTTGTCGAACATTTCACCACGCCGGTTTACGTCGCCACCCAAGCGATTGCCGACAACACCGGCGCAATCACGGTCTATCAAGGCCAGTTGTTTAGTGACTTCTCGCCGGATTCCGGCGCGACGGTCACGATTGGCGATGCCCACGGCGGCGTTGTGGCGCTGGCCTCCGGAAACACCGACAACAACGAGGCATATCTCTACACCACGAAAGAAATCGTCAAGTTCCAAGCCGGGAAACCGTTTGCCGTTAAGGCGAGCGTGCAATATACGGAAAGCAACACCGACGATGCCAACGTGTTCTTCGGTGTGATCGACGCGGCTGGCGTGGCCAACACGCTGGTTGACAACGGCGGCGGACTGAAAACCACGGCCAGCGGTGCGGCATTCGTCAAGGTTGACGGCGGCACGAACTGGAAAATCTGGAACAGCATCAGTACCACGCAAAACACAGTGGAGCTGACTGCCGCGAATTCGCTCGACAAGACCGCGAAAACCGCTGGCGGTTCGACCGCGCAAGTTTTGGAAATTCATTGGAACCCGACCAGCAGCACGCAAGGATGGTTGAATTACATCATCGACGGCAACCTCGCTTACCGCGACCTCTTCACCTTCACAAACGCCACCGAAATGAACGTCGCGGCGGGCGTGAAGGCGGGCAGTGCGAACGGTGGCGAAACGGTCAACATCGACTACATCGCCTTTGAGGCGAAGGTCTAACTTTATTCGCCAGGGCACACAAGATTACTTTTTTTGGAGTGAATACAATGCGGGCTTTCGACAAGTACCACGACATTCGTTCGGCTATCAAGTCGTTCGGCACGGCCAAAGTTAGCGAAAGGCTCAAGGAAGAGCTTCGCAGTGGCCAGCGCAATCCGCAGGAATTCTCCATCGCCCGGTTGTTCGAGGCGACCGTGCCGCACGCCACCGAGATCATGCAGGCTTGGCGGCATGGCGACACGTTGAGCGTGACGGAAGCCGACTCGCTGGGAACCAGCGACTTCGCGCTACTCACGCAAAACATCGTGTTCGCTGAAATGATGAACGCGATGGAAAGCGAAGAGTACGTTTTCACCGGCCTTATCCCGTCGAAGCCCGCCCGGCACCGCCTGGGTGAAACCATGCCGCGCGTCGGTGGCTTTGGCGACGATGCCGAAGTGGTCAACGAGCGTCAAGAATACCCCGAACTGTCGCTGACCGAAGATTGGGTTCGCACGCCGCCGCCCGTCAAACGTGGTGGCAAGATCAGCCTGACCAAAGAAATCATCACGTTCGACCAAACCGGCCTCGTGCTGGAACAGGCCCGCGCGATTGGCGACACCATCGCCTACAACAAAGAAATCCGCGCGATTGACTGCGTGGTCGACGAAAACACCACGGCGCACCGCTATCGCTACAAAGACAACGCAGCGATTGCGACGTACAACGACAACAGCGGCACCCACACGTGGGACAACTTGGCCGCCAGCAACGGCCTCGCTGACTACACCGACCTGGACGCCGCGGAGCAGTTGCTCAACGCCATTCTGGACCCGATTACCGGACGCCCGGTTCTCGTGTCGGCCACCGACCTAGTGTGCTGCAAACAGGAGGAAGCGACCGCGAACTTCGTGCTGAATTCGATGGAAGTCCATGTTGCGGTTGGCGGCTACGCGACCAGCGGCAACCCGTCGATGCAAATCATTCAAAACCCGTGGAAGGGTCGCTATCAGTTGCGCACCAGCCGCCTGCTAGCCAGCCGCATGGCGACCGACACTAGCTGGTACTTGGGCAGCATTTCCAAAGCGTTCGCCTATATGGAAGTGTGGCCGGCCACCGTATCGCAAGCCCCGGCCAATTCGCACGACGAATTCAACCGCGACATTGTGACGCAATACAAGGTGAGCGAAATGGGCGCGTATGCGACGGTTGAGCCGCGCTACGTGGTCAAGAGCACCGCCTGATAAATCAAGTGGAGGGGCAATCTCCCGACTTGCATAACGCGAAAGAAAGTCATGGCCGAACCAGTGAAAGCGAAAGTTGATGCGGGGCTGCGTGGCACCGCGATGAAAGCGGTGGACCCGAAGGACGCGGCACCCGAAGCGCGGGAAGCGGTGGTCAAGGATGCGCTGCAGCGCAATGCACCCGAAGCCCACCAGCGCAACCCCGGCCCGACACACAAGTTTAAATTGACCTATCAGAGTTTCAGCGAAGTGATCGAGGTCGAGAATCGACACCCCGGACAAGCGGAGATCGACGCACGGGCGTTGTTTAACGACCGCATTAAAAAGCGGCCCGACCCGCGGCATGTTTCGGTGGAGCGTTTGTCGGCCTGAACGAATTGATTACAGCGAGCAACCAACGGGGCCGGGCTGTCACAGGCCCGGCCTTTTTTTATGTCCTTTAAGACCGACATTGCCGGAGACTTCGCCGCCGTCGTTGACGGGCTAGAGGAAGTAACACTAGCGCCGCCCGATGGGCTGCTAGGAGTGCAATCGGTCGAAGTGGAGTCGGCGTTAAGGCGTGCGGTAAGTAAGCGAGAAGCGGCGGCCAGCCAGGGCAAGTACACCACGAGCGATACCGCGTGGCACTTCCCGTTAAGCGCCGGCACGCCGTACTTGGGCGGCACGATTACCGATGGCGATGGTGGCGAGTGGCGGATTTTGGAGGCACACAAGGAAACGCTATCGGCCCGCTGGCGGTGCATCTGCCGTGAGTTGGCGATCATCGGCGGGCTGGATACCTACATCACGATTCAGAAGCGAACAGCGAGCAAGGCCAGCGACGGTTCGGCGGTTTATACGTGGGCGGTTTACAAGGTCAACATGCGGGCCCGCATCCAACAGGAAGCGGCGCAGCGAGAGAAGGAGCGCGAGCAGCGAACAAGCCGCATCACGGGCACCGTGTTTTTTGCGGAGCAAGTGCTGCTTGGCGAGCAATACCGCATTGTGGCGCAGGATGGGACCGTGTGGGAGATTACCGGCGATTCGCAGCGTGATTCGATTACTGGACTTTACACCGTGAGCGTGGAGCGGAATACGTGAGCGTGCGCATTACATGGCATGGCGAAGAACTGAAGCGAGCGGTGCAAGCCGCTAGTGCTGAAGGGCTGATTCGCGCCGGCACGTTCTTGCATACCGCGGCACGGTCGGCGGTCAATAAAAGCAACCCGCGCACACGCAGCAACAAGCAGATACGAGCGAAGGGCGGAAAGCTGGTACGCAGCAAGGTCAAAGGCTACTTCTCGCCAAGCAAGCCGGGCGAGCCGCCGCGTGCGCGTACCGGGCACGGCCGCGACGGCGTTGTGTTTGAGTTCAACGATAACCGATTGGCTCCCGCCGTGCGCGTCGGTGTGCGACGGAACGCCATTTACATGTACTATCTGGAAATGGGCACGAATGTTATTTCGCCGCGCCCGTGGCTTGTCGCCACGATGATGAAGAATCGGCAAACGCTGGCCCTACTCGCTGCCACCGGCGGCAAGGGAAAGATACCGAACACGTAATGAGCGTAGAGCAAGCCATCCACGAGCATTGGTCGCACTGGAAACCGCTAACGGACCTGGTGCCGTCAGCTCGTGTCTGGACTGCAGACGTGCCAGAAGCAACGGCGAAGCCATACGTTTCATTGCGCACCAGCGACAAGCAGCAAGTGACGCGCACGAGTGCGGGCAACATCATCATCAACGGCGTTTTGATGTTTCAGTTAGTGGCCGGAACTTTGAGCGAGGTCAAGGAAATCGGAGCGGAGATTTTATCGCACTTCAACCGGGCGGGCTTCGATTGGTCGCGTGGCAAGGTACTCGATATGCGGCCGGGGCCGGACAACTACGAAGAGGCGATGGACGGCGAAGCGGGCACAGTTTGGCTAGGAACCGTCGATTTTGATTATCGACTTTTGCAAAACACAGGAACCTAAAACATGGCCGACACCTTAACGCTCAACGTCAAAGCAACCTGCGATTGGTCGCTGATCGAAGCACTCGATTTGGCCAACGTGGTCGATGCTTCGAGCGTCACGTATTCCGATTCACTGACCGATGGCACCACGGCGGGGCTGGCCGACGTGATTTGGCACGATACACGGGCGCTGGCGGCCACAACCAACGACGATTTGGACCTGACCGCACTTACACAAAGTATTTACGGTTCGACCGTCACCAAGACGTTCGCCAAGGTGCGCGGGCTGCTGATTATCAATCTTTCGACCACGGCTGGCGACGATTTGGAGATAGGCGGCAGCGGTGGCAACGAGTGGAACGTGCCGTTCGGCGCAACCGGCGACAAGATCGAAGTGCGGGCCAATGGCACGCTATTGCTGGCCGCACCGGAGGATGGCTACGCCGTGACGAATTCATCGGCCGACATTCTGCGTATCCGCAATCCAGGCGCGAACACCATCAACTACAAAATTGTTATCTGGGGCACCAGCGCGTAACTAACCTTTTCATGGAGCGATAAATCATGGGCACGCCATTCAGCGGCAAGAACGGCAAAGTACGCATCGTCAATACCGACGTTGCCGACGTGTTGAAGTGGACTTGGAATCAAACCAGCAATAACCCCAGCTACGCCAGCAACAGCACGGCGGGGCACAAAAAGCGGGTGCTGGGCGTGAAGGACGGCACCGGCACGATTGAGTTCCTGCGCGACAGTGCCGCCGCGCAAATCATCAACGTGGGCGAGAGTGTGACGCTCTTGCTGTACGAGGATGGCACGAAAAACCACAGCGTGCCGGCGGTGATCGACAGCCTTAGCGAAGCCGTGGACGTTGACAACGGCGACCTGGTGCGCATGACGGCGAACTTCTCGCAGAACGGCGCGCCGACTTTGGCTACCTACCCATAGGAGTTTGATTCGTGGATGCACTGCTCGAACTTACGCCGGTGCGCACCGCTTTCGAGGTGCGCGGCAAAACGTACTACTTGTCGCCGCTGCGCGTCAACGATTGGGCCGAAGCGGGCGCAGTCGTGCAGGCCCGCAAAGCCAAGCCGCTGGACCTAGCCAAAGAGCAGTTGCCGCGGCTGGCCGATGCCGACCGGCGGGCACTGCTTGAATTGGCGTTCGACGCGGAGCGATGGCCGTTCCCGGCGCACTACGAAATTCTCCGCTGGTTCGCCACACCCGAAGGGAAGCGGTTTGAAACGTGGTTGATGCTGCGTCGCAATCATCCCGAAATCACTTTGGAAGGCACCGAAGTTTTGATGGAGCAAGCACAGGCCGAAGCGATCGAGGAAGCGCGAGTCGTGGCGCGGCAGGATGTACCTGCGGGAAATTCGGTGAGTCGGACGGTGAGCCAAGCGACGGCCGACGTAGAGCAACACCTTGGCGAGCAATCTTCCGCGGCTTGAGTGAGGCATACGGCTGGACGCCGCAACAGATTGGCGAAATGACGATGGGGCAGGTGCTTACCTACTGGTGCGAACTGCCCGACAAAGGCGCGACGAAAAAGGTAGAACCGGGGCAAGGTGCGTCGATACGCGAGCGGTTCAAGGCGCGGCGTGACGCGTGGATTGATAACGCAATGCGGCGATTACTTTAGGTGGTGTGATGGCGTTCAAGCTCGCCGAAGCATACGTTGAAATGAAGTCTAACACCGACCCGGTTATCGCGGGCATCGGTCGCGTGGAATCTTCGCTTAAAACGGCGACGGATAAGCTGAAGGGTTTTGATACGCTGTTGAAAATTTCGCTGGGTGTGGGGGCGG
>Ga0315901_10007112_pt1 | contig 13280 bp, 7 predicted proteins | sample LakEriMetagenome_10_FD_203761 | JGI IMG/M metagenome (GOLD analysis project Ga0315901, IMG submission 203761) | Freshwater fungal communities from buoy surface, Lake Erie, Ohio, United States - Buoy 2 MA116 | ecosystem: Environmental > Aquatic > Freshwater > Lake | place: USA: Lake Erie, Ohio... | reverse complement strand
CTCCCTCAATCAAGAATTGATGAGCGTTTGGCTTCATCCTCCGCCGCAAAAACCAAACGCTCATCAATTCTTGATTGAGGGAGAAGGCTTATGTGGTGCATCGGAAAACGAATCTCAGTTCCATGCGCAAATAAAGCAGCACTGGTTAATTGATAGTCTTTGCATACCAGCGTAAATTCGGTGCTTGTAATAATTTCTGGAAGAACATCAACTGGAATCGGGTTTTTAAAGACGACAGAGTCGTCAATAAGACCAACCGGTGTGCACAGAAATGAAAGCGACTTTCCCTTGGGTGATAATATCAGCGGTTGTTTTGCGGCAAGACTATTTAAAAAAACGTTTTCAAACTCGCTTTTTGAAACAATCATTGTCAATTTTCCTCGGCAGAAAGTGAGTCTGAGAAACGATCCAGCCGACGAAGCACGGGACGGGTGAGTGGCCAGCTGTAACTCAAACCACCAAAGTAAGACATTTTTGAACCTGCAAAATTGCTCAGTGTCGAATTGTTGGATTCAAAATTCAGTGCAAAGCTGAATCGCCAGTTTTTGTTCAGGTCAAAATAAACCTGTCCACCCGTTCCCAAAATACTGTCTGTGCGTTTTTCGAGTGTTGCAGAACCGTCTGTTTGGTTATTTATTTGAATTCTTGGAAGTATGAATTTTTCGCTTTCATAGCGAAAAAAAGGCTGCATACGGATATTCCAAACGATAGGAAAATCCATGACGGTCTTGACGCCAAGTTTTGATGAATCATTCTGGATAGACGCAGATTTTTTGTTGGTCCATGAAAGCGTCACATTCGCAGTGGAAAATATTTTTGGAAAATAAATTAGATTATCCTGAATAGCTGACAGAAAAATACCACGTCCTGCGCGTTGGAATGACCAAGTCGTAAATGAATTTCTGGGATCTTCTTTGTTGATTTCGGTTCGCATCGGGGAATAAAGCGTTGCAATGTAGGTTCCGGGAATCCGCCATTGAACCCAAGGGACCACTTGTTCAATATTTCTGAAGCTGTCGGCAACTTCGTTCGGAGCTCCTAAAAAGTTCGCACTCGACCCCACACGTTCAAAGTTCAGCATGCTGTGGATGCCCATTTGGAAGGGCGAATTCGAATATCGGATTTCCGCAACCAGTTCATGGGAACGCAGCATGTCTCGGGTTGGAAAAATAAAATCTTCTGCCTTGAAAGTACTAAACCACTTCTTGAAACGTTCCAGCTGGTCGTCATTGGTGCGCAGATTTTGGCTGTATCGATAATGAGTGGTGAAGGAGATGTTGTTTCTTTTGATGGGTCCCCAACCTGCCGCACCATAAAGTTGCATGGCCCAACGGGGTTCTGTAATCGTTTTTTGGCAATTTTCATTGCATTCAGAAACACCCGGATTTGAGCGTGAAATCTCATCATATCCAAAACCAGCACCGGTTGAGGCATACCAATTTTTAACTCCACCAAGGTCGTCTCGCTGACGCAGATGCGGCGGTAGAGCGGCCGGCTGACCACTTGGATTTTGATTGCGAGCTCGCGGCACAACGGGCGCAACAGGGGGAGTGCCAGGCAGCGGTGCAACGAGGGGTGGTGTGCCAGGCGGCGGTGCAAAGAGGGGTGGATACGGGTTGATCGGAGCGGACGGCACGGGGCGAGGAAGGCGTGCATCACGGGGCAATCGTCGGGGTCTAGCCCGAGGATCGCGCGGATCACGAGGATCACGTGGAACAACACGTGGTTCAGCCACCTGAGCTGTTGTTGAAGTTTGTGCAATGGCAGGGTCCGTTGCTGCAACAGAACTCGCTAATAAAAAAATACAACTCAGTTTTTGCTTCATAGACAACGTCAGAGAATTCACCCCATTAAGATTTCTTCCAGCAGCTGCCCTATGCTAACCCCGTTTTGCCGGAAGTAAAACTCACACGTGTTGCTTCTGTGTCTCTGCTCGAAGTGGCATCGTTGTTTTGGAGGCTCCATGCGCCAATTATTCCTTCTTTTCTTGTGTTTTGTTTTATGCACCCTGCTCACGCCATTTGCCGAAGCAAAGCCTGTCTGTATTACCCGACAGGAGCTAACAGCTCGTTCTACGGGGATCGTTCAAAAGTATCACGCTTCAAATGGTGATGCTGTGCGCAAAGGCGATCCCGTTATTGAGTTTGATTCGCGTCTTTTGCGAGCCGGATTCAAGGAGGCGCAGGCGGCCGTTGATGCAGCAAAAGGAAATGAAGAACTCGCAACCGATGCTTTGCAGCGATTGCAGAAATTGCAGGGCGGTGAAGCAGTTTCGGCTCAGCAGGTGGCGGAGGCAAAGATCCGAGTCAGTCAAGCGCGAGCCCTACGTCGTCAGGCGGAGGCCGCAGCGGAGCGTGTCAAGGTCCAGCTGGATGATACGGTTTTGCGGGCTGAGATAGCGGGTCGCGTTCAAGGACTTCCCTCTATTCTTGGCATGGTTGTCCAAGTGGGACAGTCATTAGGGAGTATTGAGGCGGGTGGATCAGCCTGTGCATCAGTCCCTCCTGCCCAAAGAAACTGAGGAAAAGAGCCATGAATCTAGCACGTTTTTCTGTCAAAAGGCCCGTGACAGCGGGAATAATTAGCGTGGCGCTTTTTGTTCTCGGGCTTTTTTATCTTATTAAAATGCCTGTGTCGCTGTACCCCGAGGTTTCCTTTCCTTTCATTTCCGTCACAGTTCCTTATCCGGGGGCCTCTCCTGAGCAAATCGAGTCAGCCATTATCAAGCCGATCGAGGCGGAGGTTGCAGGGCTTAAAAAAATTTCACGGGTGATTGGCTATGCAAGACCTGGCTACGGCCAGCTCATTCTCGCCTTCAAGATGTCGGCCGACGAGCAAGAGGCGGCTGATGCCGTGCGAGAGAAGGTTTCCATTGTTAAAGGTCGTTTTCCGCAAGGGAGCAAAGAACCCATTGTGGCGAGAGTAGATGTCGGTGCAACGCCCATACTCATTTTTGGTGTCGAAACAGAGCGCTCGGCGGATGAAACGTTGCAAATCCTTGAAGACAGACTGTTGCCTGAGCTGCGACGGACAGAGGGAGTTAATGAAGCGAAGATTCTTGGCATTGGTGAAGAGCGTCTGCAGTTAACTCTTGATGCCAAAAAACTATCAGACATGCGCGTCGCACCGTTGGATATTTTTGAACAGCTCTCTGCAAAAATGGCTGTCATTCCGTGGGGAGAAGTGACTCAAAGTGAACAGGTGCTGTCGCTTTCAAGGCGCTTGCTGCCTGCGGACCCGACCTATTGGAGCAACCAGCGAGTGACGTTGCGGGATGGGCGCACGATTTTTCTCGGAGACGTTGGAGACATTAAATCTGTTCGCGACGACAAGGCGTCGAGTGTTTTTATTAACGGTCATCGGGGACTTGGATTAGTCATTACCAAGCGTGCTGATGCGAACACGGTTTCGAGTGTAAAGGCAGTCAAGAAAACTCTTGCGAAAGTGGAGCTTCCGAAAAATTTAAAGCTTTTTAGTATTGTTGATCAGAGCTCATTTATTCAGGAAAATTCTCAAGAAGTATGGATCGCTTTGTTTGCCGGTGGCGCTTTTGCTGTTCTCATTATCTTGTTGTTTCTCACAGACTGGCGCAGTGCGCTTATTTCGGCGACAGCTTTGCCTGTCAGCATTGCCGGATCATTCATTTTCATGAGCTGGTTTGATTTCTCGATTAACATGATGAGTCTTCTCGCAATGGCACTCGCGATCGGATTATTAATTGATGATGCTGTTGTTGTCCGTGAATCTATCTATACTGAATTGGAAAAGGGTGCATCCCCCTCTGAGGCCGCTGTGCGTGGAACAGATCGCGTTGCGGCCGCAGTAATAGCCACGTCACTCGCAGTCATTGCGGTCTTTTTGCCTGTTGCAGGCATGGATGGAATGGTCGGTCAGTTCTTTAAGCAATTTGGAATGACGATTTGCATCGCTGTCGCTATTTCTACGTGGGTTGCATTCACGCTTGACCCAATGCTCTCTGCTCATTTTGCCGGTCATCCTCGGCCCTTTAAGGGCGTTTTTTGGGAACGTTGGCGAGGATGGTTGACGACACTTGAAACATCAATTGCGCGATGGGCAGTGGCTTCTTTCCGTCGTCCAAAGACGGTGATTGCGATTGCGGTTGCGACCTTGTTGTTGAGCATTGGCTGGAGTTTGTCTCGCGGCTCTGACTTTTTAGCATTTGAAGATCGCGGTCAATTCATCATCAACATTCGTGGCCAGGCAGGCCGTACTCGAGAACACAATGAAGCCTTGGCGGCACAGGCTCTGGAGAGAGTCAAAGATTTGGACGGTTTGCAGGATATCTTTGTCACGGTTGGCGAACGCGGCGATGAAAATCTCATTCAGATGCGTTTGGTTTTTGTGGCAAAGACAAAGCGTAAAACTGGACTTTTGGCGATGCAGAGTCAAGCGCGCGAACGACTGCGTGATCTTTCGGGAGACGTGCTGGTCATGGATCCGCCACCGATCGAGGGCATTGGTGGCGAGGCTCCCTTGAGCGTTTATGTATATGGAGAAAATTTGATTGAAACGCGCAAAGTCGCGGAAGAACTCCTCTCAAAAATACGAGCTGTTCCGGGCATAGGTCATGCGCGCCTCGAGACCGCTGCGTTCGCGCGTGGCATGGACATAGAGCTCAAGCCTCTCGATGTTGGCTTTTCGGGCTCTGCCACTCAGGCACTCGAATTGACAGGACGCATGGCTCTTACCGGCCTTGAAACTGGGTTTGTCGGAGAAAAAAATATTCCTTTTATGCTCCGACTGTCAGAGCAGGACAGAAACCTGCAAACGCTTTTGAACCAGGTTTATGTTCCCAGTCTTCGTGGTCCGATGGCTTTGAGTCAGCTTGCGGACTTGCAGGAAACAGAACGACCCTTAGGGATCGATCGGGAGCGCCGCTCGCGAAAAATGGTTATTTGGGGAACACTTGATCGCAGCCAAACGTACGGTGTTGTTCTTGGCAATGTTCAGAAACTGGTCGACGCCGTGCGTCCGCCCTTTTCCGCCGAAATTCAAGGTGACAAAGAAGTTTTTGAGGAAATGGTCAGTAGTTTTACTCTGGCGATCATTGGTAGTCTATTTTTTATTTTCGTGATTCTTGCCGCTCAATTTGAAAATCTCCTTCGCCCTTTCGTTATTTTGCTTTCGCTGCCGTTGGCGATCATTGGCGGATTCGTTGGGCTTTCAGTGACTGGTCACCAACTGGCCTTGGGGTCTCTGATAGGAATGGTCTTTCTGATTGGCCTTGCTGCGAAAAACGGAATTTTGCTTGTTGATGCTATCGGCGTCAAAGAAAAATCGATGTCGTTGATTGATGCCGTTCGTGACAGTGTGCGTGAGCGCTCGCGAGCTATTTTAATGACTTCTATTGCAATGATTTTTGGTATGATTCCGACAGCTGTCATGCGTGGCGGGGGCTCTGAATTTCGCTCACCGATGGCTATCGCGATTATTGGAGGCGTGATTTCAAGTACTATTCTTTCGTTTTTTGTGGTGCCCGCGGTTTTCGGTGTGATTGAACAATTTAGGTTGAAACGGCGGCAGAAAGATGTTTCCGGTTCTTCTAATTCTTCCAATTCTTCGGATTCTGCGGATTCTTCAAATTCCTCCGAGCCGTCCGGCCTGTCTGTGACATCGGGCGGCTTGGGAACACTTGTATTGGTTTTTGGATTCTTTTTTTGTTCGCACACCCCAGCTTGGGCAACATCAAAAGGGCAAGCCTCTTCGTCTGTCAGTCGTTCCCGCGATGCCAATGATGGCAAACCGGTTCTGCAGCGAACCAACATGCGGCAGGTCGTTGAATTGATAGGTGCTCTCAAGCCAGACGGACCCGAAGCGGCACAAATTGAAGGAGCCGAAAGTGCTGCTCAACAGGCCTCGCGGGCCGCTGTTGAGAGTGTTTTGGGAGGTGCTCGCGTTGAATATGGTGTGGAGTGGTTTCGACCAGGATATTCACAGACGGTCACGCTCCCATTGCCTCCACCCGTGGGAACTTTGACGAACAAGACAGTCATCGTGCCGACAGAGCAACGGGTGTTGAGCCTGGGGTGGCAAATTCCTCTTGTGAATCTTCAAGCACTGTACGGTTGGGTGATGCGGGCTGCGCTTCGCGAGCAAGCCGACAAAATTCGCGAAGCTAAGATAGAATCGTCAACCATTGCAGCCGCCCAGTTGTTGTTGCAAACCGAGCTCGCTGTTCAAACAACCCGAGTCAATCAATCTTTTGCCGAGATCAGCAAGGCCCGCTCTAGCTTTGTGGCTCAGCGCCTCGCTGCAGGACTTTCGACACAACTCGAATTCAATCAAGCGGAGGCCGGTCGCTTGGCAGCCGTTGCGCAATGGGAACAAACAAAGGCAGAAGAGCTAAAAATTAAGCAGCAATTTGTCCAACAGGTTGGAAAGAATTTTCCTGAATCAGGCATTGGTCTCACTCAGTTTCCTTTTGTCGGTCAAAAGCCCTTTCGTTCGGCAGCTCTTGAAGCGATCCAGGCCGTTTATGTAGCTCAGGTTAAAAGCGCAGAGCTAAGTGATGCCTCGTTCTATCCGCAATTAAGCCTTGAGTTTGGCTATTCCAAAAAAGCATACGATGGCTCACCGCCTGCTCAGAAATTTGCCGCGGTCAAAGCTCGTTGGGATCTGCTGGATGGTGGAAGCCGATCGGCAGTGAGAGGGCGAAATTCTCAAATGGCCTTCGATGTGCTCGCTCAGGTCAGACAATTGGAAAATCAGTTGAAGAGTTCCTATGAGACGTTGAGTTCACGGTTGCTTGCCCTCGAACGAGCGCGTACAGCAGCGGAGTTTGGACTCAAGGCAGCAGCAGCCGCTCAGCAGCAGGCGATGCAGTCTTACCAAGCCGGTCTGTTGAAGGCCATCGATGTGCGCTCAGCAGATGAAGCAAAATTAAAGGCTGACTTCGCGTTGCTGCAACTTGAATTTGCTCTTCAGGGGTTGGCGTTGGAAAGTTTGGCTCTGACGGGATCTTGGAATGGCTATATCCGCGCTCAAGGCGAAGAAACAGCGGTTCGCTGATTATTTGTAGTAGCCGCCAAATCTGTTGCTGAGAAAAAGGTTTAGTGGAACATCTTCCTGACGGATAAAACCGCTGCGTTTAATTTTTCCTTCGCGATGAAGATCGAGCACGGCGCAAATTCCCGCGGCGGTTGTAATTTGAATGGCGCCCCAGTGCTCACCGGCAATATCGATGTTGTAAATCTTATGAGCGTAACTTTCCTGAGTCATAAGGCCTTGCTTGTGGCCTTGCACGGTGACCATGATGATCACGACATCCTGTTTGGTCGTAGGAATCGCGCGCTCAAGAATCTTTTTTAGCGTGTCGCGATCGTCATTCATTTTAAGATCGTTCATCAACAAGGCAATTGAATCGCGATGACCGGGGTAGCGAACGCTTTTGTAATCAAGAGATTTGGCTTGACCAGCGAGAGTTTCGGCCAAGGTTCCTAAACCACCGGAGGTATTGAATGCCTCATACTCGGTACCGTCCAGACTAAACCTTTCCAAGCCTTCAAGTGGCTGCAGAAGAGTTAGTTTTCCGTTGACGATGGCTTCACAGGGGTTTCCGTATTCATTAATAAGGCCCTCCGTGCTCCAAGTTAAATTATATTTCATCGCGTTGTGCGGATACTTCGGCAGAGCGCCAACCCGCATTTTGACGTGTTCAATCGATTCAAAAGAGGACGCAAGTCCGTTTGCGACAATAGTGATAAAGCCGGGTGCGAGTCCGCATTGAGGAATGAATGCCAGAGGACAGTTGGCCGCTAATTGTCGAATCGTTTTTGTGGTTTCCACGTCTTCGGTCAAGTCAAGGTAATGGACACCTGCCGCCTTGGCCGCAGCAGCGATGCGCACATTGCAATGATAAGGTGCGCAACTGAGGACGTAGGTTTGTCCAGCCATTGCTTTTTCAAGCCCAGACTGATCATTTAAATCCAAACCGATGGCAGTTGTATGTGGGAGCAGTCGACCATCCATTCCATGGATGGCAGCTTGTGCGACCCGGACGTCAAGGTCCGCCGCCGTGATCTGATAGTCCCCCGACCTCGCCAGAAGAGAAACGACAAGCTTACCTATTTTTCCACATCCAAGAACCAGTACTTTTGCCTTATTTCCCATGTATTTATCTCCCATAGTCTGTTCTTAACGCTGCACGTCGACTGGCAGAAGAGGGTTCGCCTATGCTAGCGTTCCGCGCATGAACTCGGCCAAAAAGCGAGTTTTGAGGAGCGGCCATGCTAAACATTGATTCTGAACTGACCCTTTCATCAGCCCGGAAGCCTTCGCTTCCGCGAAAGCCACGAATTCCTGAAGAGTATCGTCTCAATAGTAACTTCCGTTATGTCGATGGGCAAACGCAACCCGGACGCGTCGGCGCTGTTGACGAACAGATGGGTCTTGGCATTGGCGTGACTTCAGAAATTGGGACCTTGCGTAAAGTGATTGTTCATTCACCGGGCCCCGAAGTGGAGCGAATGACACCCAAGACGGCATCGGAACTTCTTTATAATGACATCATTCATTATCATCGTGTCCGCGAAGCCCATGGGCAGTTAAAGGGTGTGCTGTCGTTGGTGTCTGAGGTTCTTGAAGTACGCGATTGTCTCGCCGAGGTCCTCAATATTTCGCAGGCACGCGACGAATTGTTATCGAGAATTACCCATGCCCAGAACTGTCAGAATTTATTTCCTGAACTGTTAGGAGTCCCATCTGCAGAGCTTGCAGAGCTTTTAATCTCTGGTCTGCCGCTCAAGCGGGATTCGTTGGAACGCTATCTGTCTTCAAAGAGTTTTTCCTTGGTGCCGTTACCAAACATGTACTTTATGCGTGACTCGAGCATGGTCATAGGTCCTCGACTGGTCACGGGGGGAATGGCGAGTGCAGTGCGTGATACTGAATCTCTGATCATGCGTTCAATCTATGAATATCATCCGAGCTTGCGAGGTCGGGGAATACTTCTTGATGCCTGTCTGTCAGACGATCGATCACAGTTGACGATCGAAGGTGGCGACGTGCTCGTTCTGAGTGAAGATGTATTGCTGATTGGTCTGAGTGAACGCACAACGCCGACGGCCGTCGATAAGCTCATTGATGCTTACTACAATGCACGGCTTGAAGACGGGATTGACAGGCCCTTTGATGTTTTTTGTGTTCTGCTTCCCCGTGAACGCAGCACGATTCATCTCGATATGATTTTTACGCTCGTCAATACCGAGCAGGCAGTTGTTTTCGCTCCCTACATTTTGGGTCGCGACCGTGCACGTATTGTCCGTATCAAGGTGCGTGAAGAAGGGCGAAAACGTTTTTCTGATGTTGATGATTTACTTCTGGGATTGCGAAGTTTGGGAATACGCATTGAGCCGATATTGTGCGGCGGTGATGAACCGCTGCATCAGCAGCGTGAGCAATGGAACAGTGGTGCAAACATGTTTGCTTTTGCTCCAGGAAAAGTTCTTAGCTACGACATGCACGAACATACCGTGAGGGCCTGTGAGGGGGCGGGTTTCAAGGTTGAGTCGGCTTCAAATGTTTTAAAAAATCCCTCGGTCCTTGCAACGTCTTCTCCGCTTGTGGTGACGCTCGATGGCACTGAACTTGCCCGCGGTGGTGGTGGCCCAAGGTGCATGACATGTCCGGTAAAACGCGACCCTCTTTGAGTCTTTTGTCGGTCAGTTTTTTTACGTCATTAATCCGACAGTGATTTATTGCACTGCCGACCGTCAATGGAAGGATGGTAACGGACAGTGTCTTCAGATGTGTCTCTGAAGATCCGATAAGTACTACGGTGGTGATTTAGGGGGACTGATTCATGCCGCTGCATGTTTCAAAAAGAAAGCCTCAACTGCAGAAGCACGTTGGTTTTTGGCTCGCAGTTTTTGGCGTGCCCTTCTTGTCAATGGAAAAGGCCTCTGCACGACCTACGGGCGGAGTGGTGATTGCATCCGACAAACCAACCTCCTCACAAAACAAGTCAGATGCGACAAATGTAATTGATGAGACTGATTCTTTGGCTGTGACAGCGCCCTTGAGTCGTTATAAAACGCCGACAGAAGTTCAACTTTTGAGAGAGGTCGGACTGGAAGCAGGACCCGAAATTGATGCTGCTGTCGATCGTGCAATGTTATGGGTCAGCCAGTCGTTTTCTGCTGCTCAGCGTGCTGAATTTGTGCAAAAATGTGAACAGCAGGTGAATCAATTCAACCAAGGTTCGAAGTTGACGGTAGAGGCCCTGCAGTGTGTCCCTTGGGCAATTGAAAAGTTTAATACGGGGTCACTTGCGCGACGGGAAGTTAAAGGTCCGGTACGTTTTGTTTCGAGTCTGAAAGCGAGGACTGAAGGCGATTGGAAGAATCGATTGCGAGGACTCGCCTATTGGGAGGCTTTGGCGCGTATTGAATTTCAGTCAATTCCCGAATTGACCGCTTCGTCTCAGATTGCTGCCCGGCTGGGTGCGGATTGTCAGTACCGAGGAGCGCTTGCTGCCGTTATTGCCCGTGCAGAGGTGTTCTTTCCCAATCCAACAGCCATGGCTGCAGTAGAAAGCGTTTACCCCGCCGCTTTTGCTTGTTTGGAGCCGGATGATGACGGCTTTGAACGAACACATTTGCGAATGGGCCTTTTTCGTTTGATGCAAGGCGATATTCAGCGTGCTCGGCAGAGCTTGCTTCTTGCTGCTCATGCGGAAAATCCTGAAGAAGAATTTCGATCGTTATTTTGGCTGGGTGTCATTGAAGAGCGATCGGGTGCGCGAAAGTCTGCAAATGCAGTGAATGAGCATTGGGAAATGCTCCGAAAAAGATATCCGCTCGTTCTTCATTCTGTTGTAGCTGCTCACACATCCGGCATTGACCCATTGTTGGCTCCAACGTCCAATAAAGATCCAAATCTATCTCGTCGTGTGGGGACCAGTTGGAGTGAATTTAACTTAGCAGCTTTCTTTTTTGAATTCCTGACAAGTCGCAAAGCAGCAAATCATTTGACTGCATTTGCAAAGTACGCAGCACGTCTTGTTGACGCTCCCAATTCCGAGGCTCTCTTGTTCCTGGCGCACTCTTACAGCACAGCTCAATTGCATCGGGTGACAATAGCTTCTTTAACTCGTTATTTTAGAGAGACACAGAGTCAAGGTGTGACTCTAGATACCTTGAACATGTTTTTTCCCCGTGCCTACACTGATCAAATCATGAGTTCTGCAGGCGTTGTTGATCCTGTGATTGTCTTGAGTCTCATTCGGCAGGAATCTGCCTTTGATCCTTTTGCTCGCTCGGTGGCTGATGCGCGGGGGCTGATGCAGCTGTTACCCTCGACTGCTTCAAAATGGCTAGCTCATTCTCATCGCGAACTCTTTGATCCGAGCCAGAACGTTCGCGTCGGCGTCAAATATATGGAAACTCTGTTTAAGCGGTATGACGGAAATGTTGAACACGTGCTGGCAGCCTACAACGCAGGTTTTAAAAATTTGGACAAGTGGAAACAACGCTTCCCGATGGCGAATGCATTGTTATTTATGGATCTCATTCCATTCAAAGAGACGCGGACCTATGTGGCGATCATCTTGCGAAATGCCTATTGGTATGGACGGCTTATGACGCTGCATCGGGATCAGCTCGCGGATGAACTTGTGCGAAAAAGCAGTCAGGCGAAATGGAAGTCTGCAACCGTTCACAACCTCCTGCGCATTGCTGAAAATCAGGATGCAGGTAAGTCGCAGTGGCAGACTGCGTTGTCTGAGCTTTATTCCCTGCCAAAGCTTTCGCAATAGAACGCACAAACTCTCAAGATTCAACCACCCCAAACGGTTCTGTCCGCTCAAGCGGGGAAATAAAAAATTATGAATCCGCGGATCGATGACAGTGATTCGATGCTCGGAAACTGAACAGTCGGACCAGTCGCTCTAATCTTACGGAATTAGAGCGTGCCGCTGCGGGTGCATTTGAGTTCAATGCCATCACTGACGCCAGGATGCGCAAGCGTATAGGTTGTCGTTCCAGCTCCCCGTGATGAGAGGGTGAGCTTTTTATCGCCCGAGACAAACTCCGCCACCACACCACCGGCTGGATTCTTGGCAACGCGCTTGCCGCCAATCTTTGCAACTTCGCGCTCCTGAGCGTCGAAGACGTGGAGAATCATCTCCGTGGTCAGCTTGTAGCTGAACGTCTCCCCTTTACCGGTGCACAGCTTGTCGGACATCTGCAGGTTCTTGATGTCACCTGCACCAACGTAGACGGCGCGGCCCGTCTGCTCGTCGCGACCAATGGGAAAGGTGACGATGCGGTTGGCACTATACTCTTTGAGATTTCCACCCATGCCCTGATCGAGGGTGAAGATGGTATTTTTCGCAACTTCGGGAGGAAGTGGCGGTAGTCCCTGGCGACCGTAAGGATCTTTTCCGGAAAAGGAATCCTGCGAGGGGAGGGAGTCCGGCTTGTAGCGCAGAAAATTCATGGCCATCGGCCTCTCGGCATCGTCCTGTTTCAGGTAGGCACTCACCACGTCCGAATAGTGGGCCAGGCGAATCGGGTCGTCGCTTGAGGAGTTTGTCTTCTCAAAGTAGAGGTCATCGTCAATCCAGACGGCAGCGTGTGCCGGACCAAAATTGGAGTACTTCGTTTTGATGTAGAGAACATCACCCGGTTGGCGTCCGGCATTTCGTTCTGCCACCTTCTCGGGAGCCCAGGCTGAACGAGCGAGGACGTCGTTTTTCTCGATGGCTGCCGTGTTTTTCCAGAGCATGTCCTCGGCAATTTTTGTTCCAAAATAGGCTAGCTTGCCCTGGGTGGAATTCCACGGTTTGCCCCAGTCTCGAACCACCTCGTAGGCGGTGGTCCAGCAGTTCATCGAAACTCCGCTGCTTACCGGCTCTCCAGGATAGTAGGGGTCGCCCCAGGCGGTGGGAATGCGGCTATCCACTTCGTGAGTTGGGACAAGCCAGCGGTAGAGCAGCGCCTGAACCTTGGGAGGCAGAAAGTCCTGCAGTTCGTACTCGCGTGCGGAATTATATGGCACGAATCCCTGTCCGCCATAGTGATCCATCAGTCGTTTGTACTGTTCCTCGGTCACCCTGCCGAGCTTAATGCGGATGACGTTGCGCCTGTCTTCGCCCACGGAGGTGTCGCTGCTCACAATCTCGCGTACCACTTTATAGCTTTTAAGGCCGATGGAGTCTGCATAACCCAGGCGAAAATTCGAGAGGTCCGCCGAACCTGAGACGGTCATGGGAACGAGCGAATTGGTTTGGGAGTTGTAACTGCGCGGCTTGCAGGTAAAGA
>Ga0315901_10007109_pt1 | contig 13281 bp, 8 predicted proteins | sample LakEriMetagenome_10_FD_203761 | JGI IMG/M metagenome (GOLD analysis project Ga0315901, IMG submission 203761) | Freshwater fungal communities from buoy surface, Lake Erie, Ohio, United States - Buoy 2 MA116 | ecosystem: Environmental > Aquatic > Freshwater > Lake | place: USA: Lake Erie, Ohio... | reverse complement strand
ATCACGCGGGAGGGTTTGGTCACCGGGGTGAGGGTTTGGTTGAGGCCTTGGAAGGGGTAGGTGAGGTGCTTGTGGTTCAGGCCTAGGGCGTGGAGGATGGTGGCTTGGAGGTCGTGCACGCTGACCTTGTCCTTGATGGCGCGGTAGCCGATGGGGTCGGTTTCGCCGAAGCTGCCGGGCTTGATGCCCGCACCGGCGAGCCAGATCGTGAAAGCGCCGGGATTGTGGTCGCGGCCGATGAATGCCATCTCGGTGCCGCCGCGATTTTCGCGCATCGGGGTGCGGCCGAATTCGCCACCCCAGACGACGAGCGTTTCATCGAGCATGCCGCGTTGTTTGAGGTCGGTGATGAGGCCGTAGGTGGCTTTGTCGACCTGTTGGCATTTGTTCATAAAGCCGTGGTTGAGCGCCTCCCCTTGGTTGGCGCCGTGGGAATCCCAGCCCCAGTCGAAAAGCTGGATAAAGCGGGTGCCGCGCTCGGCGAGGCGGCGGGCGAGCAGGCAGTTGTTCGCGAAACTGGAGCCGCCGGGCTGGGAGCCGTAGAGCGCGTGGATGTAGTCGGGTTCCTTTTTGATGTCGAAGGCGTCGCTGGCATGGATCTGCATGCGGAATGCGGTCTCGTATTGCTGCACGCGGGCGATCGTCTCGGGGTCCTGCATTTCCTCGTGGGTTTCCTCGTTGATCTTGGTGATGGCATCCATCGCCTTGCGGCGGATGTGGCGGGGAATGCCCTCGGGGGAGCCGAGGAAAAGGACGGGGTCGCCTTCCGAGCGGCACTGCACGCCTTGGTAAACGGAGGGCAGGAACCCGCTTCCCCAAGCGGCTTTTCCGGCATCGAGTGTTCCGCCCGAGGCGAGCACGATGAAGCCGGGGAGGTTTTGGTTATCGGAGCCGAGGCCGTAGGTGACCCACGATCCCATGGAGGGATTTCCAAGGATCGTCTGCCCGGTGTGCATGAGGAGTTGGGCCGGGGCGTGATTGAACTGGTCGGTATACATCGAGCGGATGATGCAGAGATCATCGATCACCTTCTCGGTGTGGGGCAGGCGATCGCTGATCCACTGCTTGTGGTCGCCGGCCTGATGGAAGGGATACTGGGTGCCGAGCATTTTGGGAACGCCTTGAATGAAGGCGAAGTTCTGGCCTTCGAGAAATTCGCGGGGGCAATCCGCGCCGTTGAGTCGCATCAGCTCGGGCTTGTAATCGAAGAGCTCGAGCTGGCTTGGGGCTCCGGCCATGTGGAGAAAGATCACGCGCTTGGCCCGTGGGGCGATGTGGGCGAGATGCTTGTCGAGCTGCGACATGTTTCCTGCGTGGCCGATGGAGGCCAACTCGCCCGCCAGCACATCCATCTTGAGGCTGGAAATCCACGCGGTGCCAAGACCGGCGATGCAGGATTTCAAAAACTGCCGGCGAGTATTGAGCTGTCCGTTGTCGTGCCTGAGTTGTTCGATGACATTCATAGCTTTTGGTTTTATTTGGTGATGGCGGTGTCGAGATTGAGCAGGACGCTGGCGACATTGATCATCGCCGCCTGGTCGGGAGTTTCGGCCAAGGGCTTGGGACCCGACGCCGAGTATTCCGCAACGAGGTCTTCGCGGAGCTGATTCAAAACATCCAACGCTTGGTCGGAGGGTTGGCTCTGGGTGGCGAGGAGGTAGCCTTCGGCGATTTTTTCGCGTGGGCCGGCGCCGGGGGCCTTCTCCATTTTCTGTGCAAGGCTGCGGGCCATTTCCAGATAGGCCGGGTCGTTGAGCGTGACGAGCGGCTGGAGCGGCGTGTTCGTGGCGATGCGTTGGGTGGTGCACGCGTCGCGCATCGGGGCGTCGAAGGTCAGCATGCTCGGATAGGGCGAGGTGCGCTTCCAGTAGGTATAGAGAGCACGGCGGAACCTGTCTGGGCCCTCGGCGGCGGTCCATTTGAAGCCGCCAAAAGCCCCGACCCCAGGAGGCTGCGGCGGCATCACCGAGGGGCCACCATCGCGGTTGGCGAGCAGGCCGGAGACGGCGAGTGCTTGGTCGCGGACCATCTCGGCCGAAAGCCGGGTGCGGGGACCGCGGGCGAGCAGGAGATTTTTGGGATCCTGCTTGGCGAGTTCCGGCGAGGCCTTGTGGTCTTGGCGGTAGGTGGCGGAGAGGACCATTTCTTTAATTAGGGCCTTGGGTTTCCACGCAAAATCATCGCGGAAGGCCACGGCCAAATAGTCGAGCAGAGGTTGGTTGGTCGGTTTCAATCCGGTGGTGCCGAAGTCACCGAGGGTTTGGACAATCCCATTGCCGAAGAGTTCGAAGAAAACACGGTTCACGAACACGCGCGACAACAGGCTGTTTTGCGGATGGGTCATCCACCCGGCCATTTCGCGGCGGTTGCCGGCGGGCGCGTTGTAGGGGTTGAGAATTTTCGGAACGCCTGGCCCGATGACTTTCCCTTTGTTCATGGCATTACCGCCGATCCAGAATCGGGTCTCGCGGGTGCTTTCAGCTGGGCGGTCTTGCATGACGGGAAATCGGGTGCCCTTCACGCCAGCGAGGTATTGGTTCAGCTCGTTGATGCGTTTGGTGAGGGCCACATGCTCGGGATCGACGAGGAGGCGTTGCCACCCGGGGTTCGCGATGAGGTGCATCTGGAATTTCCGCAATGGGGTGGCTTGGTTGCCGCTGGTGGGTTGGTTCGAGACGAGATCGACGGCGATTTTCTCCCCTTCGCCAAGAACAAGCGGGTCCTTGAGCACGATGACGGCTTCCATTTTCCGGAAGAGCTTGGGGTATCCCCCAAACCCGGCGCCAGATTGGTCCAAGCTGCGTTCCGGCAGGTTCGGGCCGGCCAGGCCATCGCCATAGACAAAAGCCAGGGGCACCGGGGTGCGGGTGCCATCCGGTGAAAGTTTGTGGAGGACGATGTTCGACAGCACCGAACCGCGGAACGGGGCTTTCGCGAGGTCGTCGGAGTCGGGCAGGATGGTGAACTTGAGCGCGGTGAGGGGGGGTGTTCCTGTCGGCATACGGAGGGCCATGCTGTAGTTGGTGTGCATGCCTTGGGTGCCTCCGGTGAAAATGACCCCGTCCTTTTGATCCAGCGTGCCGGAGTTGATCTTGAGGTCGCTGACTTCGGGGAGGATCCAGTTTTGGTTTTTATTGATCCACTCGGAGCCTCGGCGGTTGCGTTTGTTGAGAAGCGAAACAACTTCCAACTGGGCATCGGTGGCTTTTTGCTGCTCGGCGGGGTTTTCGGCGAGGAGGTGCTTGGGGAAATCGTCATCGAGGTCGCAATCCTCGCTGCTGTTGAAATAGTCCATGAAGCCGAAGAAATCCTCGTGCGGGATGGGTTCGTAGGGGTGCGAGTGGCACTGCACGCAGCCCATCGTGATCCCCTGTAGGCTGTTCCAATTTGTGCTGATGCGGTCGATCACGGCCTCGACGCGAAACTGTTCGTCATCCGTGCCGCCTTCGGTGTTGGTCTTCGTGAGGCGCTGGAAAAGCGTGGCCTTGAGCTGGTCGGTGGTGGGCTTGTCCGCGAGGTCGCCGGCGAGTTGGTCTTGCACGAACTCGGTGTAGGGCATGTCGCGGTTGAAGGCGGAGATCAGCCAATCGCGGTAGGGCCAACTATCGCGGTGCGGGTCTTTTTCCAGCCCGTAGCTGTCGGAGTAGCGGGCGAGGTCCATCCACATCGAGGCCCAGCGTTCGCCGAAGCGCGGCGAGGCGAGCAGGCGGTCGGCGGTTTTTTCGTAGGCGTCAGGCGATGGGTCGGCGAGGAAAGCCTGCAGTTCCTCCTTGGTCGGCGGGAGGCCGGTGATGTCGAGCGAGGCGCGGCGGAGCCATTGCTCCTTGGGAGCCTCGGGGGAGGGGGAGAGTTTGTTTTTCTCGAGGTTCGCGAGCACATAAGCGTCCATCGGCTTGCGGCCCCAATCCTTGCGCTGGGTTTCCGCCGATTCTTTTTTCGGGGGGATGTAGGCCCAGTGCTCCTCATACTTCGCGCCTTGGCGGATCCACTCCTTGATCAACTCGATTTCCTGCGGCTTGAGCGGGTCGCGGGCGTGGTCGCCGTGCGCGGGCGGCATCACATGGCGCGAGTCCGTCGAGGTGATGCGCTTCACGACCTCGGAATTATCGGGATCGCCGGGGATGATGATTTTTTTGCCGTTCGCGGAAACACCCAGCGCTTCGTCGCGGTAGATGAACGACACGCCGGCGCTTTTTTTCACCCCGCCGTGGCAGCCGGTGCAGGAGGTGTTCAAAATCGGGCGGATGTCGCGGTTGAACAAAACCTCGCGTTCGGCGGCGGGCGACGAACTCGCGGCGGCCGCGATCAGAATCAAGAGTGTGGAGGACTTCAGGATTTTCATTTGGCTTGGGTTTGCTGTGGAGCGCTGGAGACCGTGACTGGCGCGCCAATGACGCGGACCGGATGGCCGATGGCGGTGGTCAATTTCTGCTCGAGGGCGACCGCTCCTGCGGCGTCGATGCCCGTGCCGGCGACATAAACGGTGCGAAGGGATTTCATCTTCGCAAGCGAGTCGGCGCAGGCCGGGGTGACCTTGGTGCCGAAGAGGTTCAAGATTTCCAACGACGGCATGCCGGAAATGGAAGCCACGAAGGCGTCATCGGCCGCCGTCTGGCTCACATTCAGGCTCCGCAAGGCTTTCAGGCCCGCGAGACCGGAGAGCGCCGCCGAGTCCATCGTGGCAAGGGTCAGGTCGGCCTCCGCCAAAGACTCCCCAAATGGCTGAAGCTTCGCCAAGCCCTCCGCACCGAAAGTTCCGGCGTGGCTGTAGACCATGAACCGGAGGCGGTCGGTGCCGGATTTGACATATTTCAACGCCCCGGGGAAATGGGTCTCGAACTCCAGGATCATGGGTTCGAGCTTCGACTTGTTGGCGTGGACGCGCTCCGCCTCTTCGCGGGCGACGCGTTTTTTCTCCTCCTCGATGGCCTTGCGCTGCTCGGGCGAAACAAGGTTTGCCAAGGCGGTATCGACCTCCGGGGTTTTAGGAAGCTCACTGACGCGCGCCGTTTCCGAGGCACCTTGGGCGATCCACCATTTCAGGAAAGTGATATCGTCCGGCGAGAGTTGGGGCTTGTCCGAGGGCGGCATGTGGAGCTTGTCGTTCATCGGCAGATGCACGCGCTGGAGCATTGCGCTTTTCTCCGGATCGCCTGCGACCAAGGCCGGTCCCTTCTCGCCGCCCTTCAGCAAGGCGGCCATGCTGTCCATGCGGAGCGCCCCCTCCTGCTTGTCGGCGCCATGGCAGTAAACGCAATTCACCGAAAGGATGGGCTGAACGATCTGGGTGAAAAGCACCGGATCCTTCGCCAGCGCCTCGGCGGCGGCTTGGCGATCAGCAAGGACTTTCGCTGGGAGCAGGTCCAGCGGATCGCCATGGGTGATCTCGCCACCGTAGTGACCAGCCTTTGTCATCAACAGCACACTCAGGCCCAACCCCGCAAAATATCCGCCTCGGATAAGCGGGGAGTTTTTCCCAGCCATCGTCGCCCAAAGGCTCCACGCCGTGGTTAGCAAAAGAACCCCGCAAAACAAAAACGCATCCCGCTTGTGCATCTGGATCAACTCACCCGTGTAGTTCCCCGTCAGATACAGACTGTAGCCGGTGACCAGCGCGAGCAGCGCCGTGCCAAAGGCAAACAAAAGCGCCCAAGTCGCATCGATCCGAACCTTCCCCCGGGTCAGAATCCCCAGCCCCTCCATGGTGACAAGCAGGAGAAGCGCGCCGATCGGCAGATGCAAAAACACCGGGTGAAGTGCCCCGATGAAATTGATCCACAGCCCCACAACACCGGCGGTCTTCGGATTTGCCATGCCCGGCTCTCCCAAAAACGGCAAAACCGCCAACCCTGCCGCAACGCTCACAAACACCACGCTCAAGAACAAACGAATGAGGAATGTCATCAGATTAGAGTGACACAGCATTCTTGGAAATCGGCCTCCCCGCAATGTAAGTTTTGGTAAAAAACATGGAAAATCTGGGAAGGTGTTCCGGCTCTCACTGCCTCTTCGCCCACCAAAGCGAATCGCCTAGCGAAGGGATTAAATGCTTGATCAAGAGTTTTCAAGGAAAGCGCGTGAGGGTTATGGTTTGGTGAGATCGGGGTTTGTGTATTTAGGTCGGTTGAGCGCAACACTCTGGCGATTCGGAAAATTTGTCATGTAGCACAAAGGTGCTATGTCGTGCGTGGCGCGGACTGCATTCGCTGGGCGAATGGGGTGGGGGATCAAAACCTCCCGCAATCGAGCTTGCGGACGACTATCTTTTCCCCGGCGCATCCCCTTCCTTGGCGGAACCTCGGAGGCATGATCCGGCACTTCGATCAATGCAGTCGGAAATCTCACCTCTTCATCGCCTGCTTACGGAACTCCCGGGGCGAACTGCCGGTAAATTTCGTGAAGGTTCTGGAGAAATGATACTCGTCGTAGAATCCGAGCATGCTGGCAATTTCCACGTTGGTGAGCGATTGGAGAGCGAGCAACTTCCTCGCACGCTCAACCCGGCGGGCCAGCACATAATGCCCCGGAGGCATGCCCATGGCGCTCTCGAATTTTTTGCGAAAGGACTCGTAGCCCATGCCGCAAGCCTGCGCCGCTTTGCGGAGCGAGTTCGCCCCGTCGGAGAGGTCCGCGTGCTCAAGGAAGTCCAGCGAGCGCTCCAGCCATTCCTCGCGTTTCACGCCCGGCCCCTGCGGCACGCGAACGATCTCCGCCAGCAACTCCTGCCAGAGACAAGCCCCCTTGAGCGACGTGCATCCCGTTTTCTGAATCTCTCGGAAAAATTTCCGGAACACGCGTAGCCCTTGCGCCGGCGGTAACCACCGCCCGGTTGGCCGCGAAGGAGCGAAGCTCCCCGCCGTTCTCCACGCCTCGAAAACCGGCCCGCGAAAGCAGACATAAATTTCGTTCCAGCGCTCGCCGGGACGCGGCCCGTAGCTTTGCGCCATCTCCGGAAAAACCAGAATCCAGCTTCCTGGCTCCAGTTCCTGCCTGGCTCCGCGCTCATCCTCGTAAAGACAGCCCCCCGAGACGCTGTAAACAAAGGCCCACTGACCGAACACCCGCATCCGGGATCTCCCGGTTCCGGGAGACGCGGCATTCGTTCCCGCCAATGTCACTTCGCCCGGCCCTCCGGAAAATCTCGGCAACCGGCATAGCAGCGTTCGCCAACGGGAAATGGCAGGGACATTCATTTACCATAAATTACATGTTTTTTACCAGAACATCCATTCTCAAAATCCAGGCGCCATCCCATTATTCCGATTATGATCGCCACCTCCCTTCCAGCCCTCTCCTCCTGCGGCCATGTCCTCGACATGGACGAACACTCTTGGGGAGAACTCACCGATTCCTCACCGCTCCGCAACGACATGCCCGCCCTCCGGCAGCGCATGGCCGACGAGGGTCACCTCTTCTTTCGTGGATTTTTTCCCCGCGACCTGATCCTCGAAGCTCGGATGTCTCTCCTCAAGCGCCTGGCGCAAAACGAAGGCGTCTTCGACCCCGCGCATCCGCTCTCCGGCGGCGTCCTGCTCACTGAAGTCAAAGCCCCCATCGGCTTCACTCCTGAAGTTGCGTTGGGAAACACCGCCATCCAGCGCGTGGTCTTCGGCCCCGAGATCAAGGAATTCTACACCCGCTTCCTCGGGGGCATGATCCGCCACTTCGACTACATCTGGGTCCGCTCGATGGGGTCAGGCCACGGCACCAAGCCGCACTGCGACATCGTCTACATGGGCCGCGGCACCCACGAACTCTACACCGCCTGGATTCCCTACGGCGATGTCACCTACGACATCGGCGGTCTGATGATTCTCGAAAAATCCCACCTCCAATCCGCCCGCATCGACAAGTATCTCAAATCCGATGTGGACACCTTCTGCGAAAACAACCCCGAGCGCCACGGTTGGAAATTCGGCGGCGCGCTCTCCACAAATCCAACTTCCTTGCGGCAAAAATTCGGCGGCCGTTGGCTGAGCGCGGAGTTCCGCATGGGCGACCTGCTCACCTTCCGCATGAACACCGTTCACGCCAGCCTCGACAACCACAGCAACCGCATCCGTCTCTCGACCGACACCCGTTACCAACTCGCCTCCGAGCCAGTGGACGAGCGCTGGGTCGGCGAAAACCCCATCGCCCACGGCCCCGCCGGCCGTCGCGGGATGATTTGCTGATTCTAGTGGTCCGCGGAATTCAATTCCGCGCTGTTGGCCACTTCAAGGTTGTGAGGTTATTAGATTTCAGACTCGAGGACGCCGTTGCCGTTCTTGTCCATGGTCTTGAAATGGTTCAAGCGCATCTGCATAATTTCATCCATCGAGAGGCGGCCATCCTTGTCCGTATCGTTAGGCGCAAAATGCCGCATTTCTTGGCGCGACCATTCATCAGTGGTTACAAACCCATCGCCATTCTTGTCCGTCTGACGATCAACTTCGGCGTAAAAAGTTTTGAACTCCTCAACGGATACCGCTCCGTCGTTGTTGGCGTCCATTTTTTGTTGAGGCTTCGCGAGAGCGAAGTTGCCTGCTGAGAATACGGCGATGGCTGTCACGAGGGGTTTGATCATTTTCATGGGATGTCTGCGGTGTTGGAGGTTTTGTTTGGAGGGAACAACAGCTTGGAATTTCTCGCCACAAGAACAGGGAGTCGTCAATTTTTTCCGACTATTTACGACATCCTTCGCCCGCTTTTCGCCTCCGCGCCGCGTAGGGAACAATAGCTTTACCACCGAGGAGGTAGCCACGGCCGTCCTCTGCCGTGTGGCGTGGGTTGCATTCGCTGGGCGAATAGGGTGGGGGATCAAAACCTCCCGCAATCGAGCTTGCTGACGGCTTTCTTTTCCCCCGCGCATCCGCTCCCTTAGCGGAACCTCGGAGGCATGCCCCGGCACTTCGATCAATGCAGTTGGGAATCTCACCCGGTTGTCGTGGATATAGCACCTTTGTGCTACATGACAGGGCATCCCTGTTCGTTAGCCTGCGCGTCATCGGCGGGTTGGTTTTTTGCGAATGAAGTTTTTATCCAGAAAGTTGACGCCATCGGAACTGCTCCCAGACACCATGATTCCTCAAAAATGCTCTCCTTGGATTTCTTGAGACACCCGCTGCGGGCGGTCGTGTGGTTCGGATTCCTGGCGCTGGCGCTGTGTGCGGCCGCCGAGGAGGGCGGGATCGGTTTCGAGTGGCGCAACGAAGGCCGATCCTTTCAGATTCAGGCTCCGGGTTTGGAATTTGGCGAGATGTATTTCGGTAGCGAGATCGAGCGCGACGGGAAAAATCATCAAAGTGACTCGCGCGCGGGCAAGCCGTTGGGAATCGAAACCCTCACTGACCAACCCGGCCCCTACGGCAAGACCCAGGCGACGATCTCCACCGTTCGCTTCGAGGAACTCGGGATCGACCTGTTGCTCAGGATCGACCGCATGGAGGGTGTTCCCTGCCTGTTGATGCGCGCCGGCATTCGCAACCTCGCGGACCGCCCCGCCACCTTGGGCCGCCTTAGGATGATCGACTCGGATAAAAAAATCTCCGACCAGGCCGCTTGGCCGGGTGAGGGGAGTGGTCAGGATTGGATCGTCACAGGCCAGAGTCATGCCTCTCTGAGGAAAACGCTGGCCGATCTGGAAAAGCCCCTCTTGTTCGTTGAGGAATTCGGGGTTTACCGCAGGGATGGCACCGGGGTTTTCATCGGGCCTGTCGGCGAGCCTGCCGCATACCAGCACTCTTGGATTGCCCGAGATGTTTTTGTGGTGACCTCCCAAATGTTCCCCGCCGTGCTCCCGCCGGGGGAGGTTCGCTGGGGTCAACAGGCTGGCTTGTTTTTCGAGCCACCCCGGCAGGCGAGGCGCCGCTGGGCGGAATGGGTGGCCCAAACCCACGGCGCCCGGACCTCGCTGGGTGCCCTCTTCGGATGGACGGATTCTAATTCCGATTTGCAGGTCGCGGAAAAAGAGGCCGACGAGGCGATCGATTTCGTCCGCGCTTCGCAGGGCAGGCTTCGGCCACGGGCCATCGTTTTGGACCGCCTGTCGGATTTCGTGGTTCAATCCCACAGGGAAAATTCAAATCAACTACCGCACATCCTCGAACAAATCTCCTCGATCCATGCCATGCCGGGCCTGAGTTTGTCACTGGATGACGATACCAGCCCTCTGGATGAAAAGCTCCGCGCCATCCGCGAATCGGTGGCGATGGGCTTCGGAATGCTGAAGCTCCTCTACCCATTTGCGCCCGGCAAGCCCGACGGCCAAAACCTCACGCTCTTCGAGAGGCAACGGAAACTTTTCCAAGCCATCCGCTCCGCCGCCGGCGAATCGACCTACCTGACCTCCTGCATGGTTCTCCCCAAGCGGGCCGGGTTGGGTTTTGTCGACTCCACCCGGTCGGGGCTGAACAGCGATCGCCAGGAAATCCGTGGCATCATCGAAAATGCGCTGTGGGCCTTTCCCCTGAACCGCCGCTGGTATGCGGTGGATAGCGATGCCGCCTACCTCGCCACCGAAGTGCGCGATGTGAATCCCCTGCTTGGCGGGTGGCCCATGGCGCGCACTTGGCTGAGCATCGTCGGCCTCTCCTGCGGCAACGCCTTCACGGGCGACCTCTGGTTTCTCCCGAAGTTCCAACCCTACATCCGCAATTTCGAAATCCTCCAGCCGCCCGCCCAGGAGGAAACCGAAATCCTCGACCTCGGCACCTCCACCGAATGGCCGCGCCTCGCCGGCCGAGTCGTCCGCCCCTGGGGATCGTGGACCGTCGCCCTGCTGTGGAATCCCGGCGAGACGGAGCGCAATGTCTCGCTCGATTTGGCCGAGATCGGCGGCAGCCCAGGGTCGCGCTACGCCGTGTGGTCTTTTTGGGACAATGCCTATTACGGCGTTGTGGAGGGCACTTACACCGCCCAATTCCTCGCCTCCTCGGCCTCCCAGCATCTCGTCTTCACCGAGCTGCCGCGCGATTCCAGCAAACCGATCCTCATCGGCTCGAATTTCCACATCTACTGCGGCGCGGCAGAACTCAAGAATGTCACCACGCTCGATGCCGGCATGGCGATCGAATTCACCGATGCCGGCGCCGCGTCGGGGAGTCTTTGTGTTTATAGCAAAATCCAGCCTGTGATTTCCTATGCCACGGGATGCGAGGTCGCAGGCATCGAGTCTGCTGGCGAGAATGTCTGGAGAATTGATATCCGCAATCGGGCATTCGGCTCTCGCCAGAGCGTGGAGCTGGGCCTGCCGCTTCCCCTTTATCGCCAGAGCGGGTTTTGGGCGTTGTCCGTCGCGCTGCTGGTCAGTGCGGGTTTCGGTCTCTGGAAATATCTCGAGAGTCTTGGCTCCCGGCGGGCCTTGGCGCAAATCCGCTCTCTCCATGAGGAGCGCGCACGCATCGCCCGCGACCTCCACGACGAACTCGGCTCCGGCCTCACCCACATTTCCATTCTGGGGGACTCGATCAGCGGCGCCCCGGATGTCGCCCAACGCATCCGGCAAGCCACGGTCGAAAACATTCGCCGACTCAATGAAATCGTCTGGGCGCTCAATCCCGAGCGCGACTCCCTCGACCATCTCGCCGACCACCTCTTGGGCTTCGCCGGCGAATTCCTCGAGAGTTCCGACATCCGGCTCCGCTCCGAAATCCAAGACGGCATTCCCGCGATCCCCCTCACTTCCAAAGTCCGCCATGCCCTTTACCTGGCCACGCGAGAGGCATTCCACAACGCCGTCCGCCACGGACATCCCACACAAATCACCATGCGCATCTCGATCCATGCCGGCATCCTTTCGATCGTGATCGAGGACAACGGCGCCGGGTTCGACCCCTCCGCAACGGCCCGCGGCCACGGCCTCTCGAATATGCGGACCCGTCTCGAGGAAATCGGCGGCAAGGCACAATTCACCTCCACGCCCGGCTCCGGCACCACGATCGCCTTCACTTTTCCAATCCCGAAAAACTCCGCTTCATGAATGAATCACCCACATCCTCGTGCAAGATCGCCATCGTCGAAGACGATGCCCGCCTCGCTGCCTACATCCAATCCATCCTCAACGAGGCCGGCGGCGGAATCCGATGCGTCGGCATGGCCGACTCCGCCGAGCAGGCGCTCGCGGAATTTCCAGCCCTCGCCCCCGACCTTGTATTCCTCGATATCAACCTCCCCGGCATGGGCGGCGTCGAGTGCGTAGGCCACCTCTCTCGGCTGATGCCCGGCCTCCAGATCGTCATGATCACCGTGTTCAACGACACCGAGACCGTCTTCCGAGCCCTCGCCGCCGGCGCGATCGGCTACCTCATCAAGCCCGTGGACCCCGAACGCGTGCTCCAGGCCGTGGAAGAGGTCCGCCAAGGCGGCGCCCCGATGAGTGCCGCCATCGCCCGCCGCATCGTTCAAAGTTTTCAAAACACCGGGACCCACTCAAAATCCGAGGTTTTGGAAACCCTCTCCCCCCGCGAAAACGAAATCCTCGCCCTCCTGGCCAAAGGCCACCTCATGAAGGAAATCGCCGACGAACTCGGCATGGCACGGAACACCCTGCGGATCCATACCAGCCGCATCTACAAAAAACTCCATGTCCATTCCCGCTCCCAAGCCGTCGCGAAATACCACGGCGAACTCGATTAAAACCGGTCCCGCCTAGGCGTAACCGGGGAGGGGACTTGGAACCGCTCGGCGCGCCCGCTCCTCTCCCCCGCAGCCGAAGCCGAAACGGCTTTCGATGGCTGGTTTGCCATGTCACACCGCCCTCGAAATTTTTTCAAAAATCCGCCACTTTCTGAGCTCTGCTCTTCTTCCATTCGCGTGGATCTTCCGTCATTCGCGGGCTACTTTCCGCCATCCGCCCACCCGCTACCGCGCTACATTCGCTGGAATCCTGCCGCTTAATTCCTCCCGGCGCTTGCACAATGCCTCAAAAGACCGCCGGTGCCATTCCAGTTGTTCCTGCAAATCCAATTTTCCCGTCGTGGCACGGATGCGCTCCTGGGCCACACGCTTGATTTTTACACACGGGTATTCCTCAATCTTCATAGGCTATCACCTCTGACGGGGTGTTGATGGACAATGTGTCGTAACCATTGATCAGGTTCACTCCATTGTAGAGAGGAATTTTATCAAAATGAACGATGTGTTTGAAGTTCCAGCTCACGATCAATCGGCACCGGTTCGCGGTCGCCAGAGCCACATGCAGGGCATCCGCAGCCCATTTTTCGCCAACAATGCCAGCTTTCAGATAGGCCTGTTGCAAGGCAATCGCCTTGGCCTCGACCGGCACCAAATCCGCCATCGGCA
>Ga0315901_10007105_pt1 | contig 13285 bp, 12 predicted proteins | sample LakEriMetagenome_10_FD_203761 | JGI IMG/M metagenome (GOLD analysis project Ga0315901, IMG submission 203761) | Freshwater fungal communities from buoy surface, Lake Erie, Ohio, United States - Buoy 2 MA116 | ecosystem: Environmental > Aquatic > Freshwater > Lake | place: USA: Lake Erie, Ohio... | reverse complement strand
AAAGTTGGAAGCCTTCTGTTGTTGCAATTTTTTCAAATACCTTTGAAACAGATTTGATCTTGGGATGATCGGGTGCGACCCCGCTTCGTACTAGACCCCAAGGAGTTGGGAGCCTTTCAATCATGTCGATTGAGAACTCAAGGTCTTCGCTTTGGGCATTTTGTAAGGCTTGAGCAGCGAAATATCCGGCCGGGCCTGCGCCAACTATTGCAATATGAAATTCAGTCACGCGGAGACGAGAGGATTTGAACCTCCGATTCCCTTTCGGGAAAACCTCATTAGCAGTGAGGCTCCTGCTTTCCATGTAAGGGGCATCTCCTTCAATTTACGCATTCTACCCGTGGTTTAGCGAGCTTAAGAACCATTAAGCCAGGCTTATTCATGGGCAAAACGTGGGCTAAAAGTGGGCGAGCGCAATTGGCTCTCCAGTTTTATTGCAAGAAAAACCAACAAATGAGCGGAGACGAGAGGATTTGAACCTCCGATTCCCTTTTGACTGAGCCCAACCTAACCTTAAACGAGATAGAAATTAGCTCCATTAGTTGTTTGCGGAAGCTCGTCTTCAAATATCAAGAGCGAAGATTTAGCTGATTCCTATTTAATTGAAGAGAGTCATTCGACAAGCTTAATTATTGGTCTTGCGTATGCTTCAAAGGCAATACCTGTTTCTCGATAAATGCTATTCCCTGCTCCAAATTCACTTTATTATTCATGACAAATAGGTCTATTGTTTGTGATCAGAGTGTGAAATTCCGCGAGATATAATCGTTAAAGCAGTTCACTTGTTGTCCTTGACTTTATTTACTAGAGCGTGAATTCTTCTTCAGGTAAATAAGTAATTTGTTACTACTTTACTTAGAAAAGATGAATTCTTTTTTCGGTTTTAAGGAATAGCAAATTCCATACCTATGGAGGATATATGTCTCGCCCCTCACGATTGATTTCAATCTTTACCAGCGCAGCCGTACTTGCGCTTACTGTTGTCCCAATTAGTTCGTCTCAAGCCGCTGTAACAAAAATAACTTTTGCAAACTGGCAATTTGCTGAACCTGGTCGAGGCGAAGCGCTTCAAGCAATTGTTGATACCTTTAATGCGAGTAATAAACGTATCCAGGTTCAGACCGTGAGTATTCCTTATGCTAGCTATTCGAACACTGTACTCACGCAGATGGGCGCCAAATCAGGTCCTGATATCTTGAATCTTGAATACGATGTTTTCCTAAAGGCGCAACAAGCAAATCTCGTTGCGGATCTAAGCGGCAAGATTTCAGCTCCGTCTTCAGGATTTTTGAAATCGGATGCAAATTACAATCTAGCTGGAAAACGCTTTGGTATACCTTGGCAGAGCACGGGATTTGCATTGATATGTAACAAATCTATCTTGGCTGAAGAGAAGATTGCGATGCCAAAAACTTTCGAACAATTTGTAGCAATGGCGAAAGCAACCACTAAAGGTACTACTCGATATGGTTTCGCCTTTAGAAACACCATGCCTCAAGAGGCTGGATGGTGGTATGACCTGAGTAACTGGGTCTATGGCTTCGGAGGATCATGGACAGATAAAAGTGGAAATCCATCTGTGAATTCAGATGAGGTCGTCAAGGCTTTGACTGAGTATAAGAAATTCTTCGATGAAAAGTATGTCCCTCAGGGCGCGGATGCGACTACTTATCGCAGAATGTTCTGGGAGAACAAGATTGCTTGCGTCATTGATAACGGAGCCGTTCCGTCGATCTTTGTAAATGGCAATCCAGCCATTAAAGGTGATCTTGTTGTAGGACCAAATCCATTCCCAGTTGCCAAGAATTCTCAGATTCTCATCGGTACACACATCAACGCAGCATCGAAGAACCAAGCAGCTGCACTTAGTTTCATGAAGTGGATGCTTCAGGCGTCAGTTCAGAAGTCACTGCAGCGCGCAATGGGCGCAGAAGCCGTTTCTACCAATATCCGACCACCTAAAGAGCTGCTTGCAACTTCTCCATGGATGAAGACTTACCAAAGTATCGCCAACAATGGAGTACTGGTTCTTCCTGTCGGGGCCGAATTGAAGACGGCTGAATTTAGAAAGATTGTTTTGAGTCAGGCAGACAAGGTATTGCGCTCAGGACTATCGCCTAAGGCGGCAATGGATGCAGCGCAAGCTGAAGTAAAGACACTTCTCTCGAAGTAGTACGAGGCTTTCTCGAGGGGAACGCCAAGGAATAGCACAAGGTGGCATTAAAAGTCACCTTGTGCTTAACCTTTTGTACAGTTAGTTTGGAATGAAACAGATTTAAGAATTGAAAGGAACTTGACATTACTCTTACCCCAACTAGGCAGAAGAGACGTCGAGGACGCTTTACTCATTGGATTCTGCTAGCACCAGCGCTCGCTTACCTCGCGCTCTTCATGGGTTATCCATTCTTCCGCGGAATTCAATTGTCTTTTACAGATACAAATACTCTCACTCCAACTGAAGGCACTTACGTTGGTTTCGACAATTACCAATCGTTACTAGCATCATCTGATTTCTCTAGGTCGGTTTTCACGACCTTGACTTACGCCTCAATCAGCGTGCTCGGCGCTCTCGTGGCTGGCCTAGCCTCAGCGCTCATCATGAATGAAGGCTTCCGTGGTCGACTGCTCATTCGCTCGCTCGTCACACTTCCATGGGCAACCCCTCCTATTGCCGTTGCGTTGATCTTTACCTGGATGTTCAACCCTCAATACGGAGTAATTAACGCCATCTTGAGCAAAATAGGCGTGATTGAGCCAGAAACTCAGTGGCTCGCTAGCCCGAGCTTCGCCTTGCCGGCCGTTTCCTTGATCACGATTTGGATGACCTTCCCATTCACAAGTTTGGTTTTTTTGGCGGCTCTACAAAGTATCCCAAGTGAAATCTACGAAGCAGCAAAGATTGATGGAGCTTCTGCATTCAAGCTATTCAGATTTGTAACACTACCTTTGTTGCGATCAACGACGTATGTTCTGGTGCTTCTCTTATCAATCTGGTCTCTCCGACGATTCGATCTAATCTGGGTTCTGACTCAAGGTGGGCCTGTCGATAGCACCACAACCTTGGTGCTGCGCCTCTACCGCGAGAGTTTTGTAAATGGAAACCTAGGTTTTGGTGCTGCAATCGGCACTGTTGGATTCGCACTCTCGATTCTATGCACTGCCGTGTATTTCTTCATCTCTCGAAATGTGGAGGAATCACGGTGAAGCGAATTAGAGTTTCAAGGATTACGGTCTATGTCTCAGCGATGATTCTTGGGCTAGTCGCAACTTTGCCTATCTATTGGATGATTCTCACTTCACTCTTGCCAACCAGCAAGCTCTTTTTGGATACACCCGTCTTCTTCCCAAGTTTTGATTATTTCGAGGCGTATCGTGAATTATCTACTGAAATTCCGATTATTAAGTGGTTAGTGAATACAGGTTTCATCGCCTTCGGCTGCACTCTATGCTCACTGCTCATTGCGATCTTTGCTGCCTATGCTCTTTCTCGCAGAAGATTCCGCGGAAAAGGATTGGTTAGCTTCGTTTTGTTTGCCACACAGATGCTCCCTGAAGCGCTACTTCTAATTCCTCTGTATTCGCTATTTATCGGCCTTGGATTGATCAATAACCTCTACGGTTTGATCCTCGCAAACACAGCGTTCGTTATGCCGATCATCGTATGGATCTTGAAAGGCGCTATCGATTCTGTGCCGTACGAACTTGAAGAAGCGGCCACAATCGATGGTTGTAACCTGTTCACGATTCAACGGAAGATTGTCTGGCCCCTGATCGCTCCATCAATCGTTGCCAGCATCGTCATGGCGTTCTTTCACGCGTGGAATGAGTATCTTTTCGCAACAACATTCATTTTGGATCCAGAAAAGCGCCCAGCCTCAACCGGTCTCGCGACCCTACTCGGAGAGCTCGCTACTCCATTAGACCGCGTGATGTCTGCGGCCGTTATCTATACGCTGCCGCCCCTTATTTTCTTCTTGTTAATCCAAAAGAGAATCGTCTCGGGACTAGCTTCAGGAAGCGTTAAAGGTTAATCCAGAATCCTCTTACGAGCATCTGAGGATACTTTGGTTGCTTGATTTAAGAGAGCTTTCATGGCACTTTCGGCTAGATCTGCATCCTCTTCAATGATGGCATCCAGAACAGCTTGATGTTGAATGATGAAATCTGCATCTTCTACAACATGTTTGACCATATCATCTCGCATTCGAAGCAATGGGATGAATAGGCGCCCAATTCTCTTCATAAGTTCGTTCTGGGTTGCATCTAGGAGAGCTTGATGAAACGCAACATCTGTTTCGCCAATCAAGTCGGTATGGGGGCCTTCCTGATAGAAGGCATCCGTCATCTTCTTCAACTCTGCCGTGAGAATTGTTATGTCTTTGCTTCCTCTGCGCTTGGCTGCGATACGTGCTACCCAAGGTTCGTAGCTCGCTCTGAATTCTTCCAAGTCCCGAACGAGGTCTTTTCCAAGACCTGATTGGTGAAGCCACAGGACTACATCGGGATCCAATAAGTTCCATTCGTGGCGCTCTAAAACAATCGTCCCAGTCTTGGTTCTTGGCCTAGTTAGCCCTTTGTCGTGCAAAACCTTAAGAGCTTCTCTCACAACTGTACGGCTCACGCCAAACTGAACTTCAAGGGAATTAGAAGTGATGACCGTACCTGCAGGGATAGCTCCTGAAACAATCTGACTACCTAAAGAGACGACAATTTGTGTTGGTAGATTGCGCGCCACTTTAGTTTTCATTTTCATCCTTACTTCTAAACTAGATCGAATGTTTCGCAGATTGCCAGAGCTAGTGGTCCTTGTCCCCAAGGGACTGAAAATCCTCTGGGGGTGAACTCATAATGCGACTGACGAGTCGAAGCGTAAACCGCGGCCGTTACATTCTTCAATTGACCGTTGGAATCCGTATCGTCGATTGCTCCTGCAAGCGCGTTTCGCATCGCTGGAAGGGTCTCGCTTGCATCCACAATTCCGAGTTTTATCGCTCGAGCGAAACCCGTTGCCATGAAGGCTGCTGTGGAACCTTCTTCGCCTGAGACTTCACTATGGACCACGCACCACCAACGTCCATCCAGACGCTGTAGTTCAATCATGGATGTGATTAATTTTCGCGTTGATTCAAGTATTACTGCGCGTCCCGGATGATCACTATCAATACTCTTGAGAACATCAAGCATTCCAAGTAAAGCCCATCCTTGGCCACGACCCCATCCCGGTGCCCATGCTCCAGGGACTCCAGTTAAAAAGAAGTGATCAAATATTCCATTTTCAGTTTGAAGTTCATTGATGTAATTGATTGCTTGATCTACACCAATATCCACCAATTCTCTGTTGCCGATTTCTTTGCCTAAAGCTGTGAAAAATGGGGGGTCGAAATGCATACAATCAACGCACGAGCCTCCTGGTGGATTTGCAAGGAGCTGGGCTTCAAACTCTGGCAATTCCTCGCCGCCATATGGCGTCATAAGACACAGTGATTCCCAAACATCAAAAATTCCACGATCCTTTGGTCTTGACGTGAGGTAGTTTGCAAGCAGAGATAGTGAATCAAGTATCGCTTTGTCATGATGCTTGGTAGCAATCTCAACCATTGCGTATCCAGGTGCGGTGCAATCTAGGCGTCTGAATGGCTCAGGTCTGCTTGCCCAAGAGCGCATCCATCCGTAAGCAAAAGCTTCATACGTTGGTTGATTCAGTAGTTTCCCGGTTTCGATTATTCCCTCAAACCCAACGGAGTCACCAAAATTCCAGTTCTTATAGGGGAGAGAAAGAAGTGTCTGGCCGACCTTGTCTAACAGAGCAAGTCGAGTCTCGCGAGTTGGTAATGCTGGCGCGCCGTTCATGTTATCTCCCCTTGAAGTTTGGTTTACGTTTTTCAATAAAAGCCCGTTGCCCCTCTTGGGCATCCTCGGTCGACATGCAGTAGGAAAAAGAGTCGTTTTCATACAGCAAAGCGGCTTCTAATGGGATGTTCAGCGACATTCTCACCATATGTTTTGTCATCTGGGCTGCAATCGGCGCTTTCTCAGCAATTGAGGTGGCAATCTGTGTTGCTCGATCAAGAACTGCATCTGCCTCAACAACTTCTTGAAGTAATCCCATCCGTAATGCGACTTGTGATTCAACAGGTTCACCATGCAATAAGAACAGCGAAGCGTTACCTGGGCCTACGGCATGCGACAAGAGCTGTGTCTGTCCTGACCCGCCATGCCAACCCCATCGAATTTCTCCGGCTTGGAAGCGAGTGTCTGTTGAGCCAACACGAATGTCTGAGGCACATGCCATTTCAAGTCCACCTCCAACAACCCAGCCATGTAGCGCAGCAACAACTGGCTTCTTTAGTAACCAGATTGCACGTGCGTAATCGAGTTGTCGATCAAATCTATTTCGATACACCCAGTTGTCGCCATATTCATCTAGTTCTGTTAGATCACTTCCTGCACAGAACCCTTTCTCTCCATTGCCAGATAGAACTATCGCTCTGATGTCAGCGTTGTTGTTGATTTCGTTTACATAACCATTGAGTTGCTTGTCCATATGCACGGTGACGGCATTGATCTTCTTGGGGCGGTTAAGCGTTATGAATCCCACGTTGCCACGAACGTCGAATGTAACTTCTCCCAGATCTTCTTGGGTCATTCCTAAACCTCCATAGATTTCACTTGGCCATTTGAAACGAAATTTTCGAACTCTTCTTTATTGAAACCCAGGAGATCAATCAAGATCTCCTTCGAGTGCTCGCCTAGAGCGGGTGCGCCTCGAGTAATGGACAGTGGATTGTCAGAGAGTTTTATTGGTGGTCGTACTGTTTTGGCTGATTTTCCCTGTATTTGGGGCTGTTCCCAGATGTAATTCGATGCGATTACATGCTCGTCATTGACTAAAGATTCATAGTCGTAAACCGGACCACACCATGCGCCTTTAGCCTCGAAAGTTCTAATCCATTCTTCAGTGTCTTTCATGGTGAATTTCGCTCGTACGATTTCATAAATCTTGTCTCTGTACTCTTGACCATCGTTAGGTTGAGAGAGTGATTGCAAGAATTCATCTTCAAGAATCTCTCCCAACAATGGCAGAGGGATCATCGATAAAATCATCCAGGAATTTCTTGTTTGATATACGCCGTAGGGCGCAGGAATTGATGCGTGAGCACCTTTTTGTTGGCTTCTTGTTGGTTTACTGCCAGTATTGAGGTAGGTAACAATCTCTTGCAATTGACAGTCCATGACGACAGAAAGCATGTCGACTTCCACATGTTGTCCAAGTCCAGAATTGTGACGAGCTTCTATAGCTGCAAGGATTCCAATCACAGCTTGATACCCAGTCATCACATCAGGTCCCCATAATGCGCTTGGGGTCGGTTCATCCGATTCAGAACCAACACTGAACATTGAACCGCTATAGCCTTGAATGATGAGGTCTTGACCTGGTTTATTTCGATAGGGACCGGTTGATCCAAATCCCGAGATTGAACAGTAAATCAAGCGTGGATTAATCTCACGAAGTTGCTCGTAACCAACTCCGAGTCGCTCAGCTGTTCCTTGTTTGAAGTTCTGGATGAATACATCTGACTTTTCTACAAGACGAAGGACGGCATCTCGCCCACCTTCGCTCTTAAGATCTATCGCAAGCGAACGTTTATTGCGGTTCACTGCTAGAAAAGTTGTCATCTCTCCGTTACTGCGTTTGTTATCAAATCCCTTGGTCCTGTTGAATTCGCCGGATGTGGGTGGTTCCAATTTGATGACATCCGCCCCGAGATCTCCCAGCCGAGTCCCCGCGAGGGGGCCGGCCAACATCTGCGTTGCATCAAGCACCCGAATTCCGCTTAAAGCGCCGGTCGGTGTTTTCATGGTTAGATACTTTCTTATGAAGAATAGGTTGTCAATGGTCTAAGGGGTTCTTTCAGCGAGTAAGTGTCAGGCAATCTCCTCACATAGTTGGAGGATGTGGGCAATCTCCTCGACAATTGCCGGGTTGAGAGCAATGGTCGGCGTTCTGCAATATCCCGTCGCAATGATTCCGCGCCTCATAAGAATGTACTTCTCTGCTGCAATCAACTGTTCGAGGTTCGAAATCCAATTGGCAATCCTTGGAATGAATCGACTGATGCGCGCTTCGAATTCTGCTCGGTCTCCCTTATCGAGCGATTTCTGGGCCCACAAATAGAGATCGGTCATCGCCGAGCCTGGCTGAAGCCCATCTGCTCCCGCGTCGACTCCTTCACTCCAACAGATTCCTCCCCATCCAATCAATGTTCTCACGCGACCGGAGGTCGTTTCATGCACTGTCCTTATCGATTCAGTCGGTGGGTTCGCTTCACATTTAATAATCTTTAGGTTGTCATGTTCGGTCGTTAGATCCAAAATCTCTGCAAGATTGGTGCTGCCTCCTGCCTGTGGCAAGTGTTGCACGATGACAGGCAATTTGACCGAGCGCAATACTTGGCTGATGTGGAAATTTATCTGCTCATTGCTTGGAGAAAAAAATGTGGGTGGCAATATATTGATGAAGTCAACGCCCATCTCTTCATATTTCTTTGCGCGGAGCACAGCTAGTTCGGAGGAATGATCTGCAATCGATGTAACTACTTTGAGACTTGTTCCTTCTCGTTCACTCAACAAGATGTCTAGAAGCTGTATCCGCTCTTCATCATTGAGTTTGATATTTTCACTTCCAACGCCAAACAGGAGAACGGAGTTGGTGTTAAGCCCGATAATCCAGCGACATAGGCCTCTGAAACTCTCATAATCAACGCGTCCGTCTACTGTGAATGGAACTGCTAAGACTGGACAAACTCCCTTGATGCTCACATCAACCCCTTCCTGCATCCTTGTTCGCTCTCACACGTATCTGTAATCAAACATCGCTAGTAGCAATCAGTACGTTGCTCTGCCTCCTGATACATCAAAAGTGAATCCTGTTGTGAATGAACATTCTGGCGAGACCATAAAGGCGATTGCTTCGGCGACTTCTTCTACTTCACCCATTCGTCCCATAGGTATCTTCGCCAACATATATGCGAGAGTCTCTTTCGTGGTGTTCTCGTTTATCGGGGTTCTGATGACCGCTGGGGCTATGGCATTGATGAGAATCCCGAATGGAGCTACTTCTTTTGAGACTCCTTTAACAAAGCCGATCAAACCTGCCTTGGATGTGTTGTATGGAGCCATCCCAGGATTACCTTCTTTGCCAGCAATGGATGCAACCTGGGCGATACGTCCATACTTCAAAGGTTTCATCACACGCAAAACTTCTTGAGTGATCCAAATCGCTCCAAATAAATTGATGGTGAGCGTCTTCTGGAAGTCCGACCAAGAAACATCTTCGACATTTACTCCTGTGGGACCAGTAACCCCTACAGCATTCACAAGCGAATCAATTTTTCCAAATTCTTTACCAACCTCCTGTATGACGGAGGTTATATTGCTGTGATCAGACATATCGATCACTTTTGCAGATGATTGACCACCGCCTGCTCTTATTTCTTCTGCTAACTCAGTAATGCCAACTTCGTTTACATCCAAGAGGATTACAGTGGCTCCGCGTTGACTCAAAAGCAGCGCTGTTGCTCTTCCAATTCCACTGGCTGCGCCCACCACAACAGAAATATCTCCGTTGACTGTAGTTCTAATCTTTTCCATATCCGACTCTCTATCGTGGCAATTGAAGCAAGTGCTTCTTGATCATCAAATAACTGTATTCGATTCAGAAACTCTATATTCCTATCACCTCTTTTGACAGTACTTGCTCGGATAAGAATCAAATTAGATGAGTGCAAACTATTTGTTATACCAAATAGGACAAAAATGAAACACTATTCAACTTCTACTGTCTTCTTTGTATATTCACATGAAGTTGTGATTCGTAGATAGGATTCAGTTACTTAGAGATTCGGGGAGTTATTTTTGTTCAAAAAATTTGAAGTTTATATATCAACGCGTCGGTCAACTCTGCGCTTTACGATTTGATCTATCAATCATGGCCATTGAATTGCTTAATTCGGATACTGTCACTGAGTATTTGATCAGTCGAGGTCTCTTGAAGTCTCCACTTGGGGTTGTTGTAGAAGAACTCTCAGGTGGAGTCTCTAATGTCGTCTTGAGTGTGAGCAACAGCGAAGTGGATATGGTCTTGAAACAAGCTTTACCGGAGCTAAAAGTAGCCACCCGGTGGGTTGCAGATCAGCGACGAGCAATTGTTGAAGCAAGAGCCATCCTGTTCTACAACAGCATCTCGCCAAAGAATGTCCCGGGTTTGATCGATTCAGATCCGCAGAAGTTCACTCTGGTGCTCGAACGTGCTCCACGCTCTTCACGAGTCTGGAAGACAGAATTGTTGTCAGGAATCGTAGAACCCAAAATTGGTTTCACTCTCGGGCAAATCCTCTCTTCATGGCACACCTTGGGGCGAACTGACGTGGTTCGAAACTCATTCCTAGAAGCAGAACTCTTTGATCAATTACGAGTCACTCCTTTTTATCGCGTTGTAAGCGAAAAAAATCACGACCTTTCACATCGAATTCAAGGGCTTATAAGCGATCTCGAGAATGCACGTTCCACTATCGTCCATGGTGATTTCTCCCCCAAGAACATCCTTGTTGACGGAGACCATGACGTTTACGTTCTTGATTTCGAAGTCGCGCATTGGGGCAATCCGACTTTCGATCTTGCATTCTTAATCGCTCATCTTCTATGCAAATATCATCAGTCTTCTAGAGAAGAGATATGTAGAGAGATTGTCTGTCTGGCATCCAGCTTCCTCGAGGGTTACAGTAATTCAGGCTCGAACCAGATCTCTGATCTCCTAGGTTGGCATACTGCATTAATTGCTCTTGCTCGCGTCGAAGGCCAATCTCCCGTCAATTATCTCGATACAGAGAATCAGCAAAGGTTGCAGACCGAGACGAAATCGGCGTTATTCCGCAAGAACCCAGTACACGTCCTCGATCTCTTCACTAAGGGGTCCTAATGCGCATTACGAAACTGATCGGTTTCCAAGTCCTTGATTCTCGTGGTCGGCCAACTGTTGCAGCAAGTGTGACTCTTGCAGATGGTTCTACTCATATTGCGAAGGTTCCATCTGGTGCTTCAACAGGAAAACATGAAGCTCTTGAATTGCGTGACTTTGATAGTACACACTCAGAGAAATACTTCTCTGGCAATTCTGTCTTTAACTCAGTAGAGAAGATCAACACGATCATCGCCCCTGAACTAATTGACCAGCAGGTTGATTTCATTAGTGTTGACGGAGTACTCAATTCGATAGATCCCTCAGAGAATCACTATTTGCTGGGCGCAAACACAAAACTCGCCGTGTCTCTCGCTTCAGCGAAGGCTCAAGCACACGCACAGGGTTCCTCGCTTGCTCGAATGTTCTGCCCTAACGGCAAACTCCTTATTCCCATGCCTATGGTGAACATCCTCTCTGGGGGTGCACACGCAAATCGCTCTATGGATATCCAAGATGTCTTGGTGGTTCCTGTTGGCGCTAGCTCCTTTGCCCAAGCGCTTGCGTGGGTTGTGGCAATCAGAGAAACCGCAGCAAGAAGAGGACGCAACTTAGGTTTTACAACTCACCTCGTTGCAGATGAGGGCGGTCTAGGAATACCGTTTCAGAGCATCTCGCAAGCATGTTCCTTTGTAGAAAGTTGTATCTCTGATGTTGGACTCACTCCAGGCAAAGATGTTTCCCTCGCCCTAGATTTTGCGTCTACACAATTCTTTGCCGAAGGTCGTTATAACCTGGTGAATGAAGGTAAAAATTTATCGCCTGATGAATATCTATCATTCATATCTGAACTTTTGCAATCCCATTCAATTGTCTCTGTCGAGGATCCCTTCTCGGAAGATGACTGGAGTACATGGGAGAAGTTCTCTACGTCTGCACCCAGCAATCTTCAGATTCTCGGAGATGACCTATTCACAACGAATAACTCACGACTCCAAAGAGGAATCGAGTCACACAGCGCAAATTCGATTCTTATAAAAGTAAATCAAAACGGTCTTGTATCTAGTACACAGAGCGTTTTGAAGAACGCACAGGAACACCACTTTTCAACTGTGGTCTCTGCTCGATCAGGAGAGACTGAGGATTCTTGGTTGGCTGACCTCGCAGTTGGCTGGCAAGCGGGACAGATCAAAGTTGGTTCGACACATGGTTCTGAAAGAAATGCTAAATGGAATCGACTTCTTGAACTCGAGATCACCGAAGACTCGCTGTTTTCTAAACCCTTTGCATGAGCCTTGATTACCTTTGACCCCAACGGAATGGAGAAACCATGAGAATAGCCAGGCTTGGACCGTTGCATGAAGAGCGTCCTGCGGTAATCATCAACGACGAGGAAGCTGTCTTCGTTGATGACCTGATTGCAGACTGGAACCGAGCCAATCTTGAGAATGGCGGTCTAGAAAGAGTAAAGAATTCCAATCTTCATGAAAGAAAGCCTGTTAAGTTATCTGATTACCGAATTGGCTCTCCTGTTGCAGTCCCAACAAAAGTTATCTGCATTGGCTTGAACTATGCCCAACATGCAATAGAAACCGGGGCAACACCACCCGATGAGCCAGTAATCTTCTTTAAGGCCCCCGACACTGTAATTGGCGGATTCGACGACATCGTAATTCCACCCAACTCCACCACAACAGACTATGAAGTTGAATTGTCTGTAGTAATCGGTAAGAAAGCGTTGTATCTGGATTCTCCGGAATCCGCTCGAGAATACATCTTGGGCTACACAGTTGCGCAAGATGTATCAGAGAGACATTGGCAAGTTGAACGAAGTGGCCAATGGTCGAAAGGAAAATGCTTCCCCACCTTCAATCCTCTAGGGCCATGGCTTGTTACTGCAGATGAGCTGACGCCAAACGATCTCAGATTGAGTTGTATTGTTTCAGGCGAAGTGCGTCAGAATTCAAGAACAAGCGATTTCATCTTCCCTGTGGACTATTGCATTTGGTATCTCTCGCAGTTTATGGAACTACACCCTGGAGACATCATTAATACCGGCACTCCTGAAGGGGTTGGGATGGGATTCAAACCACCAAAGTATCTGACTCACGGAGAGATAGTTGAATCAACAATCGAAGGTATTGGGACTATTCGTTCGGTTACCCGTTAATAAAGAACGAGGCAGGTACTTAGAAAAATGAGCGGAGACGAGAGGATTTGAACCTCCGATTCCCTTTCGGGAAAACCTCATTAGCAGTGAGGCGCACTAGACCGGGCTATGCGACGTCTCCAGTAGCGTGCTGAGTTTACTCATTACTGATGAAACAC
>Ga0315901_10007103_pt1 | contig 13287 bp, 10 predicted proteins | sample LakEriMetagenome_10_FD_203761 | JGI IMG/M metagenome (GOLD analysis project Ga0315901, IMG submission 203761) | Freshwater fungal communities from buoy surface, Lake Erie, Ohio, United States - Buoy 2 MA116 | ecosystem: Environmental > Aquatic > Freshwater > Lake | place: USA: Lake Erie, Ohio... | reverse complement strand
CCTGATGACCGACCCGACGGGGTTTGATGAATGGCACATCCTGCCGGGGCAGGGGATCTACTACAACCCGCCGATGATTCATAACGGCAAGAAGGTCAAACACGAGGGGTACACGACCGACCTGATCACCGACTTCTCGCTGGAGTGGCTGAAGAAGCGGGACCCCAGCAAGCCGTTCCTGCTGATGTGCCAGCACAAGGCCCCGCATCGCGAGTGGTCACCCGCACTGCGGCACTTGGGCCATAACGGCGACAAGCCTTTCGCCGAGCCGGCCAACCTGTTCGACAGCTACGCCAATCGTGGACTGGCTGTGCGCGATCAGGACATGTCGATCGAGAAAACTTTCACTGAGACCGACGCTAAGCTCAAAGCTCCTGGCTCGCTGACTCCGGAGCAGAAGAAGCAGTGGGACGCCTACTACGAGCCCCGCAACAAAGAGTTCGAGAAGAGCCAGCTCTCCGGCAGCGATCTGGTCCGCTGGCGATATCAGCGGTACATGCACGACTACCTGGGCTGCATTAAAGCCGTCGACGAAGGGGTCGGGCGGGTGCTCGATTACCTGGACGAAGCGGGCCTCGCCGAAAACACGATCGTGGTCTACTCATCCGACCAGGGGTTCTTCCTGGGCGAGCACGGCTGGTTCGACAAGCGCTGGATCTTTGAAGAGTCACTCCGCACACCGCTGGTCGTTCGCTGGCCGGGTGTGACCCAGCCGGGTCAGGTCTGTAATGAAATCGTCTCGAACGTCGACTTCGCCGAAACGTTTCTCGACGCAGCTGGGGTCGAGGTCCCGAAAGAGATGCAGGGAGCCAGTCTCGTTCCGATCCTGAAGGGGCAGACCCCAGCCGACTGGCGGAAGAGCTTCTATTACCACTACTACGAGTACCCGGTCCCGCACCGCGTCCGCCCGCACGAGGGAGTGATCACCGACCAGTTCAAGCTGGTGCGGATCTACGCCCCCGAAGAGCCGTACTTCGAGCTGTATGACCGAAAGGCCGATCCGGCGGAGATGAAGAATTTCTCGAACGACCCGGCCTACGCGGAGACGGTCAAGATGATGACTGCTGAACTTGCCAAGCTGCGTACCCAGCTGGATGTTCCGGCGGAAACACCGCGCGAGGCATTTGGGAACCGGCCGCTGGAGTAATTGGGGCCCGATGAGGCACGCCGGGCAAGCCCGACGGCTCATGGGGACTTATCGAATCGGCATCGCTACGGCAAATCAAACCCCGGCAGGACCGGCAGTTCGATATCGGCTTCGATCGCGGCTTCGGTGAACTCATCGGGGTCATCGAACTTCTGCTCGACGCCGTTCTTGTTGATCACACCCTGGAACACCTTGTTGCCTGGCACTGGGCCGGCAAAGTTCGGGAGCAGCCCGCCGTTCTGCTTCATCAGCTTCTCGAATTCCGCGGGATCGGTCGTCCGGATCTCCTTCCCGTTGATGTTCATCACACCGCTGAAGGAGGAAGATGAACTCGCCTGGGCTCGGAACTGCCGGGGAGCCACCGGTGGGAACTCCTTCTTCTCCTCGGCCTTGTTCTTCACCGCCTTCAGCTTGCTGAGCAGGTCGTCCTTCTTCGGCGCCGCTGCGGGAGCGGCCTGGGGCGGAGCCGAATTCTTCGCGGATTGGGCTCCCTGAGCGATCAGAGGCTTCGCTGCCTGAGGCTGAGCCGGTTTGACGGGAATGTCGCGCGTGCTGAGCGATTTCGCATCGCGAGCGGTCTCGGTGCCCTGAGTGACTCGGCTGGGCGGACTGGGAACTTGATCCGCAGCCTCCGACCAGGAACCCTGCGACCAGAGCTCCCACGCCCCGAGGCTCCCGACCAGCAACCCGGCGATTGTCCAGCGACGAATTCGATTCCAGCGTGTCATGGTCAGGATTCCTTGTGACAGGTTCCACGATGTGTGTGAGAGCCGCAGTGCGGTCGGTAGAACGGTTCGACCACGAGCCAGCTGGGCTGCTGTGTCGGCCAGTAGGGAAACCAGATTCGGAGGGCTGGCTTCAGCAGACTGCGACTGAATCGCATTCCACAGAACCGCGAACATCGGCAGGAACAGTCCTCGTTTCGAGAACCGGCTCCGCAGCAGTCCCAAGCCGCGCTCGATCCGTCGACGCAGCGTCGACTTCGAGACTCCCAGCTCAGCCGCAGCTTCGTCCTGTGTCCGCCCGCTGAGGTGGCACAGGACGATTGCGTCCCGCGAGGACTGGTCGAGCTGTTGGAGCTCCTCATCGAGAATCCCAACCAGCTCGGTCAGCGGAGCTTCGCGTGGCTGTCGACTGGCGACCAGTTCTCGATTCCGAGCCCGCAGACGCGAACGACGCAGCTGCAACGCGGCGTTCGTGGCGACGGTTTGCAGCCAGCCAGCCAGTGGACCGGTCCGACGGGCCAGCGTGGGAGCCTGTCCCGCCAGGATGAGAAACACGGCTTGAAACGCATCCTCAGCCAGATGGTGATCGCGCAGCACGCGACGACACACAGACCGGACCAGACCTTCGTATCGCCGTACCAGCGCCGCAAAGGCCGTTTCGTCTCGCTCCGTGATAAACCGGATCAGCCATTCCTGGTCAGTCGGTTCCACGATTCTGAACTCCTCACACGGAGAAATGTCGCTGTGGGTGGATTGTGTTCAGGGGATTTTACCAGAATTCAAAAGGCCTCCCGCAATCAATGCGGGAGGCCCCGATGGTTCACATCGGCCTTACGGCTTTTTCGTCTCGGCAGGCTTGGCCTCCGTGCTCTTGGCGTCCGTTTTGGCTTTCGTTGCCGCAGCCTTCTTGGCGGCTTCGTCGCGGAGTTCCTGCAGCCGGGTCTTCTGCGTTGGCGTCAACTTCTCCTGCAGCTTCGCATCGCGATCTGCCTGGAGCTTCTTGATCTGAGCTGACAACTCATCGATCTGGCTCTTGTACTCGTCGTAGACTTTGTACATCCCATCCTTCTGCTCATCGGACAGTCCCAGCTTTCCGTAGTGGGCGGGGAGCGGCCCGCGAGCATCCTTCGCTGGCTTCTTCTCTTGAGCCGTGGCCTGCCAGGTCAACATGCAACCGGCCACCAGAATTGCCAGACACGACCAGTATTTCACCTTCATCATTGAGCCCTTCAGTGTTGGAGAATCGTCCTGAAAGTACAGGCGTACACCTAATCTACCGGTGTGGATTCGAATTGCAACCCCGGCCTTTTGAGTTTTTTCCGCCGAACTCAATCTGGGCTGTCGCAATCGTTGCAGCCTGTTTCTGTTTGGCTCGGAAATCGACTGGCACAAGAAACCGTGAGCGAACTCGTGGCGTTATTGACTTAGCGTTTCCAGCGAGTCCGCTACGTGGCGGAGGTCCATGGGGAGAGGAACTTGAACCCGCTGGTGGTCTGTTTCTGGGTGTCGATCGCATCCCTGGCGTACATTTACGCCGGGTATCCGCTGCTGGTCTGGACACTGGGCCGCCTGTTTCCGGGTCGAGTCGAGCGGGCCCGTTACGCCGGGCCGCTGTCGATTGTGATCGCTGGGTACAACGAGGGCTCCCGGCTCGCGAAGAAGCTGGAGAGTCTGTTCGCCAGCGACTGTGCCTCTCAGATTGCCGAAGTCCTGATCGGCTCGGATGGCTCCGATGATAACACCGCAGAGGTGATCGCCGCCTTTGGAGATCCTCGCGTCCGGCTGGTCGCCTTCGCGGAGCGCCGCGGCAAACCGGCTGTGCTGAACGATCTAGTCCCGCAGTGCCACTCGCCGCTGGTGATCCTCACCGATGCCAGGCAGTCTCTGGATCCCCAAGCTCTATCCTTATTGGCGGCTTGCTTTGCCGATCAGTCGGTCGGTGTCGTCTCAGGCGAGCTGGTCTTCCGGGCAGAGAACTCGGACAGCACTGCAGCTGAGGGGATCGGAGCCTACTGGAAGTACGAGAAATTCATCCGCAAGAGCGAGGCCCGGTTCCGCTCGGTCCCGGGAGCGACGGGGGCGCTGTATGCCATTCGCAAGTCCCTGTTCCGCCCGATCCCGCCGCAGACGCTGCTGGATGATGTCGTAATCCCGATGCAGGCGGTCGAGCAGGGGTATCGCTGCCTGATCGAAGCGGGGGCGATCGCTTACGACACTCCCTCGCAATCCACAGCACAGGAGTCAGTCCGCAAACGCCGCACGATCGCTGGAGCCGCGCAGCTCGTGATCAACCAACCACGGTGGCTGTTGCCGTGGCGGAATCCGATTTGGCTGGAGTTTGTGTCCCATAAGCTCATGCGGCTCCTCTCGCCGGCGCTACTACTGGCTGCGGGAGTCACGAACATCGCCTTGGCGAGTCAGCCGGTCTACGCGGGACTGCTGCTGCTGCAGTGTGCGTTCTATCTGGCTGCCTGCATTGGCTTTGTGTTCCAGAAGCGTGGCAGGAAGTCGGCTGTGTTTGGCTTACCGCTGATGTTTCTATCGCTCAATACGACGACCACAGCTGCGCTCTGGGATGCTGTGCGAGGCCGGTTCCGAGCGACCTGGCAGCGAGCCGCGTAGCATGGGCGTCCCGCCCATGTCGTGTTCCGGATCAACACGGGCTGGAAGCCCGTGCTACGTGAATCGATACGGCCCGTCTCCTCGGCGGATTTCACAGCGGAAGAGCGTATTTCCGACTTGCTCCATTCTGCCACCGACCTAGGTTTGCAGGACGCCCTTTCCACAAGGGACCGGTCCGCCCATTGATCGAGGTTTGGCATGAAGTCCCTGAAGCAGTCACCCCAGACGCAGCATCGCCGCGGTGCGATTCTGGTCTTTGCGGCCATGATGCTGGTACTGGTGTTTGCGTTTGTCGCGTTCACCGTCGACGTGGGATACATGGCTCTCGCTCAAGGGGAGCTTCAGAACGCTGCGGACTCAGCTGCGCTGGCGGGCGTGCTGGAGTTGAGTAATGGCGAAGCTGCGGTGAAAGCCGAGGCCAAGGCCTATGCCTTGAAGCATCGAGCTGCCGGAGGGAACGTGGTGGTGCCCGATGTGGATGTGCTGCTCGGCAAGTACAACTTCACGACCAAAGTGTTCACTCCCGATGTCGCCGGTGCGAATGCCGTGCGAGTGATTACGCGCGTGACCGATAAGCCATTTTTCTTTGCTCCGGTGATCGGGACGTCCCGGTTTACGACTCATGCGCAGGCAACCGCGATGCTGAACCCCCGCGACATCGTGTTCGTGGTGGACACTAGCGGTTCGATGAACGACGACACTGAGCCACAATGGGCGACCAAGACGATCAACGGTCTGTATGGTCCCAGTGGATATCCGAATGTGGCGACGGAACTGATTCAGGATCTCTACGCCGACCTGAATTTTGGAAGCTACCCAGGAGCGCTGGAGCACATTGGACAGACGCTGGGAGTTCCCGGTGACTACTACGCTTACGCGGAGATGACCAAGGACGACGGAGCCCTGGCCGATGCGTCGATCGCGGCGACTTACCGAATTCTGCCGACCGACGATGAAGCGACTCGTCGAGTCAAAGCCTACAGCTGGATCATCGATAATCAGATCGCCCGTCTGATGCCCAACGCCCGCCCGATCCCAAATTCACAGACGAACTATGGTTTCTGGGAGAAGTACATCGACTATGTGATCACCTATGTGGGAGTCGGCACGGCACCGCCACCTCCGCCAGATGAAGGTGGTGGAGGCGGCGGCGGAGGTGGAGGAGGCGGTGGTCCGAGCGATCCTCCTCCCCCATCACCACCTCTCGGCAGCCGGTCTCGCAAGACCAAGGTCTATGCCAGCTACGGAGCTGTGGCTCCGATTATCTCGTCTGTCTCGACGGTGGCTGGGTACGTTCCTTACACCAGCAGCGGTTCCCAGCCGGGCGTTCCGCGTCTGGGCTCGACACTCCTCACATATGTTCCTGTGAACTACGACGGTGACAATTTCTGGGGCTACAACAACCCAAACACGTTTACGTTCTCGTCGCCCGACTGGACCGATATGTCCGGAGGGATGGACAAGATCGGCTACCTGACTTACGTGCAGTTCCTGCAGGACTTCGGACGTGATCGCAGCCCTGATGTCGCCACATGGGACGGCAATGCCGAAGCGGGAGTTGGCACAAAGACTCAACTGTCGACAGCAAGCAACTACTGCACGTATCACGATGAAGCCACCGCGGGTGGAACCTTCAGCTTCCCACCGCGGGAGCAGCCGATGCATGCCTGTCGCCGGTCTCTGATTGCCGCGCTGCAGGTCGTGAAGGAACGAAATGTCGGTCTGGCTTCGGGGGGCGACCGCGTGGCCGTGATCACCTTCGACGCGCTCAGTGCCGATCACGCTCCGGTACTCGTCCGGTCCTTGACCAACAACTACACCAGTGCCATGCAGTCGTGCACTCAGCTGCAGGCGGTCTCGGACATTGGGGCCACCACCGCGATCGAGGCCGGGTTGATCGCCGCCCGCAATCACCTGAAGAAGCCGGCCGAAGGCGGCTCGGGTCGGCAATTCGCCAAGAAGGTCATCGTCCTGCTCACCGATGGTGTCCCGAACGCCTGGCAGTCATCGACGGGCTCGATCAACAGCTACATTGCAGCCAATCCGAACGCCGACTACTACAGCAACGACTACCCTTGGCTGAACTCGGCGCTGGTTCAAGCGGCGCAGATCGAAGAGGAAAACACCGTGCTGTACAGCGTCGGAATCGGACTGGGGACGGACTACAACTTCATGGACCGGATGGCCCGTACCGCACTCACGGACAAGGCCGGCCGAAGCCCTCGCGGGTCCGGGAATCCCGCTGAATACGAAGCGCGGCTGACGGCGATTTTCGAGGAGATCATCAAGAACCCCGGCGGACGTATGGTCGATTGAGCGCTTGAATTGTTGGATACTGAACTTCATTCATCGAGCTCAATCCCCAGCCTCGTGCAGGTGCCGCACAAAGAACTCTCGCAGCCGCCGTTGTCCATAGGCACCCCCATTGCTGTGTCCCAGTCCGGGGATCACCAGCATGTCAAAGTCCTTGCCATGCCGGATCAAAGCATCCACCAGCCGCAGCGTCGACTCGGGAGGGACGTTCGTGTCCATCTCGCCGACCATCAGGAACAGCTTTCCCTGCAGGCGATGGGCCTGATCGATATTCGATGACTCCGAGTAGTGCGGCCCCACGGGGTAGCCCATCCACTGCTCATTCCAGCTGGCCTTGTCCATCCGGTTGTCGTGACAGCCGCATGACGACACAGCCGCCTTGTAGAACTCCGGATGGAACAGCAGAGCGGCGGTCGACTCCTGGCCACCCGCTGAAGTGCCATAGATCCCGACACGCGTGGTGTCGTACTGCGGGTACTTTGCTCCAACGGCTTGATGCCACAGGATCCGATCGGGCAGCCCGGCATCTTTCAGGTTCTTCCAGCAGACATCGTGAAACGCCTTGGATCGATTGGCTGTCCCCATCCCGTCGATCTGCACGACCCAGAATCCCAGATCGGTCAGCGGATTGCGTCGGCCGGGGCTGAACGACTTGGGAACAAACGAATCGTGCGGCCCGGCATAGATATCTTCCAAGACCGGAAATGATCGCCCGGCATCGAACTGCCGGGGCTTGAAGATGATCCCCCAGATGTCGGTCTGGCCATCGCGTCCCTTGGCGCTGAACACCTCTGGAGGAACCCAGCCGGCATCCAGCAGTTCGTGAATGTCTGCTGTCTCCAGAGTCGCGATGCGCTGGCCATCGCTCGTACGTCGCAGTTCATGGACGGGGGTAGCGTCGACGCGTGACCATGTGTCGATCAGATAGCGTCGATCGGGTGAGTACTGCACGGTGTGAGTCCCGTTCCCCTCGGTCAGCTGGGTCAGCCCCGTACCGTCGAAGTTCACGCGGTAGTAATGGATGAAGTACGGGTCCTCCCCTGGCACGCGTCCGCAGGCTCGGAACCAGATCTGCCGGTTCTCTTCATCGATCCAGTCGATGCCGCGGACGACGTACTCCCCGGATGTGATCTGGCTTTTGAATTCACCAGTCGTGGCATCGTGCAGCTCCAGATGCCTCCACCCGCTGCGTTCGGTCGCGTACAGGAACTCGTTCGAGCGATCGAGCCAGGAGATCAGCGGCATGTCGCGGCCCTCGGTGTGGGCCGTCCAGATGAACGTTTCGGTCTGCTCGTCAATCAACGACCGGGCCTCGCCAGTCTGGCTGTCGATCTGAATCAGTCGGAACCGCTGGTGCCCGCGATCAATCTTTTCGTAGGTGAAGAACTGGCCATCGGCGGACCAGCGGAACCGAGGCTCGTTGAAGTCAACGCGATCGACGGTCGGCTTCGATTGTCGGCGCATACTGATTTCGAACAGGTTCACTTCATGAGCCGGGAACTTGTCGCCCGGCAGCGGATAGAACTGCGAATGCAACCTGGCGGGGCCCGCTTCGCGGGGGGAGGACTCGACGAAGTGGACCTGAGTCTGTGCTCCCGGCGACACGCGGCACGCAGCCAGACGCTGCGAGTCGGGCGACCAGGAGATCGAACCGGGATCGTAAGAGTCTTCCGGCCCCCCATCCGTTGTCAGGGGGATGGCGTCTCCGTCACGCGGTTGCAGCCAGAGGTTGTGATCCTTCGAAAAGGCTCGCCACTGGCCATCGGGAGACTGAGCGCGATCTCTGGGGCGTATCGGGACAGAATCGTTGGGCTCAGTATCGGCGGGGCCGGTGATCTCGACATATCCGCGAATCTCCTGCGCCTGATAGCGACCCAGAGCTGTTCCCGCAGCATCGGAAACGCTCCAGACGTGACCTGCGAAGGTGTGCTGTTCATGAGTTAGCCCGGCACCCAGCTTGCCGTAGCTGATGGCCTCTCCGTCCGCGTTCAACCAGAACAGCTCGACCTCGCCCGCGGTCTTATTCTCGAACGTGACGTTGGTCTCCGGCCCATTGTTCGCACTGCGGCGAGGCACCCGGCGTTTGAGGCCCGTATGCGTCTGCAGTTGCTTCAGAGACTTGATGTCGCTGATCGGCTGTTTTTCGCCAGTCTCCGCCACGACGCGGAAGTACTCATGCTTTCCGCCGGGTAGCGAGTTTCGATACCAGAACGAGTTCCCCGACTCGTCCCAATTCGGAACCAGCTGGAGCTTGTAGGCCTTGGCCCCGCGCCAGGGATCGGCTTCCTGTCTTTCAATGCGCTGACGGTCCTCCCCGGAGAGGACGAAACGCGGAAGCGACTCGGCAAACGCCAACCCCGCGATCACGTTCAGTGACCACACCCACAGCAACAATCTCAGCATCTCTCAGTCCTCGATGTCCTTATCCGGGTTGACCCTCGGGCAAAGTCTGGTCAACGGAATTCTGACGAATTCCGCTACGCCCGATCCTTCCATCGCAGTTCAAAAACCTGGAAGGTCGTCGCCGATGGGAACGAGCTTTCTCGCAGCTCCTGATCGAAGACGCGGACGTGGAACTTTTCGCTGGCCGCTTTGAAGAAATGTGTCGACCAGAATCGACCGGGGTCGCCCAGCCAGCACACTCCGTCCCGCGCCAGCATCACTTCCAGAGTCCCCAGCAGCGCCGCATGTAGTTTATGGTCATAGGTGACTTCACAGCCCACGATCGCCGAGAACTGCCGCTGAGGTGGATTCCTCCAGTCGAGCACCAGGGCTTCGGGATCGGGAAGCCCGTTCCGCACCGCGTTGTAGCGGCATACCTCGACAGCCACCGGATCGTAATCACTGAAGACGACTCGGCTGCCCAGGGCCAGGGCCGCCAGGCCGACCAGCCCGACTCCGGCCCCCAGTTCCAACAGCTCCGAGCCACGCGGCCACGGAGCCCGATCGATGAGCCGGGCCATGATCTTGGCGCCCGGCCAGAGTGTCGCCCAATACGGCATATAGTCGTCGCGACGATTGGCCTCGATCACGCCGGGGTCATCCAGGAACGCATCGGGCTTCTGCGGCAGCCACAGATCGAACTGCTTGCCCACAGCTTCAAACAGCTCACTCCCCCAGCCTCCGGGTATTACGGGAAGTTCAATTGCAGGCAAAGGCATCAGGTCCAGTTTCCGGGGGAGGTCGCGAGAACAGAGACAACTTCAAGTGGATCAGTTCCACTCGGGATTGGACGGATGATCCGGAAGAATCCGGTGGGCTTTATGGACCTGTTCCATCAGATTCTCCCACACAGCGTAAGGGTCTTTCGCGAATACATAGTCCAGGCTGGCGGGGACCACGAACCAGTCTCCTCGCTCCAGTTCGCCCTCCAGCTGGCCGGCACCCCAGCCCGAACAACCGGAAAAGACCCGGAACTCGATCGCGGGGTCGTCGATCGACTCCCGCACCACGTTCTCGAAGACTTCGGCGCAGCTGCCGATGAGCAAATCTTCGATCACGGGAGTTTCCTCGGGATCGAGTGCCTGGGAGTTGTGCAGAATGAACAGAGCGGTCTGTTCGACGGGGCCACCTTGATAAACACACCCCTCGGACGGGGGCAGGTCAAAATGCCCGGACAGAGCACTGGCAACCGTCACAGAGCTGGGGCGGTTGATCACCAGCCCCATGGCTCCTTCGTCGTTGTGCTCGACAATGAGCACAGCTGACTTGAAGAAGTTCGGATCCCGCAGCCGCGGACCGGCGATCAGAAAGTGACCTCGAAGCGAGTCTGTCATGCGATTGAAGGGGGGAGAAGGCGGGGAGATCGCTCGAGCGAACTCGTCAACAAGTATATGCCTGATCACGCTGCAGCAGGAAGGACCGCTCTACCACGGTCGTCGCAAAAACCCGCTCGCGACCGATTCCCGTTGACCGAAATCCCAGTGCGGGCGAAGATTGCCGGTCTGGGGTGGCTGGGAGCCGCCTGAACCTATGGCCAGAGGAGGGCGACGCATGACCATTCGGCGCGATTTTTTTCGCTGCGTCATGGCGTTCGCCTGCTGCATGGCTTGGGTACCGGGCCTGTGTGCTCAAGTTTCGAATTCGCGAACCAGATCAATCGACGAGATCGAGGCTGACTTCGAACAATCGGCGCGGCCCAGCCCGTTTTACGACGACCCCGAACCGCAAGCGCGTTCCTCAACCGTCCGCCGCGAGTCTACCGCCGAGATTGAACTCACCGAGCCCGAATTGCCCGTCCGGCAAAAGACTCCGCTGCCGACCTCCGATTTTGCGGACGAAGAAGAGTCCGTCACCGCCTCCCGTTCCAGCTTCGGGCCGAGTCTGTTCTGGTCGTTTGGAATCCTGGCAGTGGGCTGGATCGCTCGGCAGTACATCAAAGGCGGCGGTGCGCTGCCAGGTCGCTCCAGCGGCTCGCTGGAACTGCTATCCCGTCAGACTCTCGGGCCACAGCAGCAACTGGCGCTGATTCGGCTCGGATCAAAAATCCTGCTCGTCGGTGCGACTCCCTCAGGAATGTCGACGCTGACCACGATTGAAGATCCCGCCGAAGTCGCCCGGCTGATGGCGGAACTCCGACCCGCAGCCACTCAAACCCGACCGACCTGGAAAGACCTGTTCCGCGCTCCACAGGCAGAGCCGCGCGAACAGGCTGCATCCGGGGTTTCGATCTCCACGATGAGGCGACCGCCGACCACGAACTCCGCACCGTCCGTCCACAGCGAGTCCGACGTGACTCAAAGAGAGGTGGCCGATGTCTGATTGGACATCCTGGTTACCCTCCAGCTGGCTCAATGCCGGCGGGCTGGGGCCCTCGGTCCAGGTGATGCTGGCTGTCAGCATTCTGGGCCTGTTGCCCTCGGTGTTTCTGCTGACGACCTGCTGGATGCGGTTTGTTGTCGTGCTGGGACTGCTGCGTCAGGCGATCGGCGGGGCCCAGATCCTGCCAAATCAGGTCATCACGGGTCTGAGTCTGATGCTGACCATCGCCATCATGGCTCCCGTGTGGGAGGCCGCGTGGCAGGAAGGGGTGGTACCCTACCAGTCCGCTCAGTTCGAGAATGAAGCCGAACAGCGGAAGGCCCTGGGGGCCGCCGTCACGCGCACGCTGGCTCCGGTCCGGCGATTCATGATCTCGCAGATTCAAGTGGCAGGGAACGAGAACACCGTCGCGCTGTTTCTGAAAGCCCGTCCTCAATCGCTGTCGCAGTCAGAGCCGCAGTACTACGAAGACCTGCCGATCAGTGTGCTGCTGCCCGCGTTCGTACTCAGCGAACTGAAGGTCGCCTTCCTGATCGGATTGCAGGTGCTCTTGCCGTTCCTCGTCATCGATCTGGTGACCTCGTCGCTGTTGACCGGACTGGGGCTCGCCTCACTTTCGCCGATGTGGGTCTCGCTGCCGCTCAAGCTGCTGGTGTTCGTCTCGATCGATGGCTGGTTCCTGACGGTGCAGATGTTGCTGCAAAGTGTGAGTGCCGCATGATGTCGGGTGACCTGGGACTGGAATCGCTGATCGCCGGACTGTGGGTGGTACTCACCGTCGTCGGACCGGTGCTGGCCTGCGTCCTGGCAGCCGCGATTGTGATCAGCGTGCTGCAGGCCTCGACCCAGCTGCAGGACCCGACACTGGCGACGATTCCCCGTCTGGTGATTGGAGCTGTCGCGCTGCTGTACCTGCTGCCGTGGATGGTCGATCGGCTGGGTGAGTTCACTCGAGATACGATCACCCGAGCCGGTGGTTAACACACAAGGTCAGTCACACGCTCATGCCAGCCCCGCTCGAAACCCTGCTGACTGTGCAAGGACCGATTCTCGGTCTGGCGCTGCTGCGGGCGGCCGGGCTGACACTGGCTCTTCCCTGGCTCGGCCAGCTGCCGGTCCGAGCGAGGATCGGACTGGCCATCATTCTGGGTGCCGCCCTGTCCGGGTTCAACGACTCGACCACTGCAGTCTGGTCGATCGGTGGAGCCCTGAGCGAGTTGCTCACTGGGCTCTCACTGGGGATTGGCCTGCGAGTGATCACCTCGGCTCTGACAGCAGCCGGAACCTGGATCGATGAGCAGACGAATACCGGGCTGACCTCGGAGCCTCTGCTCGAAGAAGCAGACGACACCGGCTCTGGAACCGCCAAGATTCTCACATGGCTGGGGGCCTGGTTCATTCTGACCGCCGCGCCGGGAGGCGGCGATCTGGCTGTGATCGAGCGCGGATTTCAGTCTCTTACCGAGATTCCGCTCGGGAGCGTAATCAGTCCCGCACAGTTGCCTGAGTGGATCGTGGGGCTGCTCCGCGTTGGCAGCGAACTGGCTGTAGGAGTCGCGATCCCCGTCTGTCTGGTTGCAGCTCTGGTTCAAGGCGGACTGTCACTGCTGGGACGCGGGCTGGGAGTCGGCATCGCCCCCGCCCTGTCTCCCATGCGAGCGCTGATCAGCTGTGGGCTGCTGATGGTTGTGCTGCCGTGGCAAGCCGAGCGCATCGATC
>Ga0315901_10007102_pt1 | contig 13288 bp, 10 predicted proteins | sample LakEriMetagenome_10_FD_203761 | JGI IMG/M metagenome (GOLD analysis project Ga0315901, IMG submission 203761) | Freshwater fungal communities from buoy surface, Lake Erie, Ohio, United States - Buoy 2 MA116 | ecosystem: Environmental > Aquatic > Freshwater > Lake | place: USA: Lake Erie, Ohio... | reverse complement strand
CGTGCGGGGTCAGCAGAGTGTGCAAGCGGTTATCGGGATCGACCGCCAGCACATAGAAAAAGCCTGGCTTTGTGCCTTGATTGCGCAGCCCCACCGTCCATTCAATATCTGGGCTTGCTTGTTGGGTATTCGAACTGCCGCTGGCCGGGCAAGGCTGCCCGTGCGGCTCAAGGCACAGGGCGAAATTCTTGCCGCCACTGGCATCGCTTGCATCCCTAAGGAAATTCAGGGCCCTCACGCGTACAAAGCTGCGCAATGCCTGATCGAACTTCCCTACAAGATCAGGATCGCTGGCACTGACAAACGGCATCGCAGCAGGATTGTACTCGCGATGGGAATAGGTAACTGCATTGATCAGGGATTGATTGTACTCGTCCGATGCTTCGAGGGGTGCCTCGCCGCGATCGAGCAAGGCCACTACCTGCTGGTCGGCCCAATAGCGTGAAACCTCTACTTCGGTGGGCCAACCAATCCGCAAATGCGGCTGTGATCGAACGTAGGCTTCAAGAACAGGCTGAAGATCGCCAAGATTCAGCCTGAACCCCACCGCTACCCGGATTGCATTGGGGCACTTGGCAGGGGTCCGTGTTGTATATGGGCATGGTCCAGGCTCAGCGGATTGCCCTGTGAACGAATCCGCACGTACTGGCGCGGCATCGGCCTTCGGGGCATCGGCATAGGCAGGTGCTGCGACCAAAACGCAGCAGAACCCTAGGAGCGACTGGAGCAATTGCCGACCGCGGTTTGATTGCCGCATCTCCTTAATCCCCGATCAAACTGGCACTGTTATGTGCTTGCCGCCAAAGACAGATTGCCAGTTTTCAATCTCATCTACCACGATTTCATCAATGGCGTGGGCCAGGGCTGAAACGCCCGCGTAGCTGATATCGGCATCCGGCGCCTCGAGCAGGATTGCAATCCGTGCCGCCACATCACCAAGCTTCTCGGCCGTGACTTCGGAAATTCCGGCAAAGCGCTCAAAATCGCCGAAGTAGTGAACCCCGGCGAAAGCGCCGCCGAGTGTGGGCAATAGAACGCCGATAAAGGTGAAGCTCTTGGCGACAGCCTCCGGCAAGGACTGGGCCCACCAACCAGTCGCTGCTCCCACCTCGATCAACAGATAGACCGCAACAGAACAGACGGCCGCAATGAACAGCCACTCCGACAGTCGGTCCAGGTTGTGTTGTGCCCGATGCAGTCGTCCCGCCTTGCCCAGATGATAGGCGCGTTGCGGCTCGACATGGCAATCACGCATCAATTCCAACGCTGCCCGAAGGAATGACGCAGTTACGCGCATCTGAGGCAAGCCAATGGCTCGCAGCGCGTGACGAACATACCATTCAGGCCAGTTGCCATCCGATCCCCGCGGCCATCGCCCGGTGGAGCGGGCGGCGCCCAGGATCAGCAGAACTGGGGCGTGGCGAAAGTATTCTGCCACCCGGCGCATCGCAAACCAGCGCTGGTGCCAGCGAAGCCGCTTACCCAGCATGAAGATGCCGATTATGGCAGCAAGCAAGGCAAATTCGAACAGGGCAAAGCCCCACTTCACATCCACAGTGGCCACTGGCAGATAGGCAATGCCGCCGACGATAGCGAAAGCCGACAAGAAAAAACTCAGCACCATCGAGCCACGATAGGCGTCGGCCAGCCAGGTCGCCACGCCATCCGCCCACGCGAAGGGCCGCAGCACGCTAGCCCCGATTCTTGCCGCCAAAAGCGGGTCACCACCTGGCAGGTTTCGGGCCGTCTCCAGTAGCGGCGCCGCGCTGCCTTCCTCGATAGCCGTCGGCGGCTCATAACGTTGACTAAGCGAGCGCAGCGGCCGTTGCCACGGCTCCCCGAACAGCAATTCGATCCTGCGATAGGCCTGGAACAGCCCGCTGCTGCGGGGCCGCCAGCGTTCGTGCGCATAAACCTTGCCCCAACCATCACCGGAGGGCTGCAATGCTTCAACAATGACTGAGTGCAGTCCGGCCTGGTCCCGAGTCTGCGCTGATTTACCAGCAATACCCGCCAGTTCCTCGGCCGCGCGCAACACGCGCCAGCCCGAGGGATTCCGAGCATCGATCCAGACCACCGGAACACCCAGTTCCAGAGCCGTCTCGATCGTATGGCGGGTTCCACCGATCGCGCCACGGGTCTCGCCATCCCAGATGCCGATGAGTACGTCGGAATGTTCGATCATAACCCGGGCGGCCATGGCTGCACGGTCCGAACAAAGCGCGTAAAACGCTTGCTGCGCGGCAATGTTCTCAGGATCGGCCAGGTGCGCTCGGTAAAGGGCTTCGACCGCCGCATCCTGTTCAGCCAGTTCAAATGCGCTGACTTGTTCTGCTCCGGAGAGAATCTCGGCAGCGCGTTGCGCCACGTCTGGCGTCGCTGGGAGCTGATCGGCCAGCAGACGCTCCATGTCGCCAAGGGTTGCTGGCTGCGCATTGATCGCCAGATTAAGCTGGCGGCCAAAGGGCAGTGGGGCAACCACCGGCCATTGGCGCGCAGTAGCCATGCCCACAGCCATCATGTCGGATCCATAGGCGAGCAAAGAGTGCAACCGAACTGGCACTGCATCGCCCGCTGACGTGGCAGGAACGGACTTGCGAGCGGTTACTTCGATTGTCTGGATGAGATCCGCCAATGTGGCTGCAATAGCCGTTCGGTTAGCGGAAAAGATCGGATGATGGCTGCGGTGCCCCGTTATTCCCACATCAAGCAATATCCGGGGAGTCCCCAGGCCACCAACGATCGCCTTATCAGCCTCCATGCCCTGCCCGCATCATCCCGAAAAGTCTCTTGGAGACAGGGCTATAGCCCCGGCGCCCTTTCGACAAGCCGGATCTAAGGCAACCGTAAGCTTAGGCAAAGGCCAACAGCAGAGTGAGCAGCGATAAACCGCCAGCCATCACCCAGCGCAGCCGCAGCCAACCAACGGGAACAGGCACGGCGATCAGCTTTGCCAGCCTGTAGTCAACAAGCGGACTCAATCCCAGCAGCAAGGCAAGTGTAAGAAGCTGCGGACGCGGCCAGTTCCAGCCAAGTGTCCAGGGCAATAGCAAGGCCCAGGCAGCCAAGCTTGGTACCACCGCAAGGACATAAGGCTCCCACCGCTGTTCTCCCGCAACCATCGCCTGCATCCACCATAGCCCGCCAAGGAACGACAGGATGAGCGCCGGATAGAAACAACCTGCAGCCATTGCCGTAAACCGCATCTCCGGCGAGATCGCTGTCGCAGCAAGACAAGCTGCCTGCGGCAAAAGCCCGGCAAGGCCCAGACGATGGACTGGTAAAGGCAGAGCTGATGACACCAGTCCCCCATCAGCCTGAGCAGGTCAAACGGCAAGGTGCACTTTGGTCCGTGCCGGACGTTGAGCACGCGTAACCATGGCGATCTTGGCGTGATGGCTTGGTAGCGGAGGAGGGACTCGAACCCCCGACACGCGGATTATGATTCCGCTGCTCTAACCGGCTGAGCTACTCCGCCCCGTTCAGGCTGTGGCGCCCCTGGCGCCCCGGCAGGCGCGCCACATAGGGTGCGGCGCGGCGGTGGTCAACCACTCACTTGCCATCCCGTGCACCGCGGAATGGCCAAGTGCCAACGGCCTCCCAGTGCGGGTTGCAATATCGGTGCAGACCAAGTCCGGTGAAGCAGAAATGCCTCGTCGCCAGTCGCGGAGCCAACTCGGCCTGCAGGGCCCGGGCAGCATCACTGCTCACCTTGTTCTGGATCGTGATGTGCAGCCGCGGTTTGTTCTGGTCTTGCGCCGTCAGCAATCCGTGGAACCGTTCGGCAATGATCGCCCTGATGCGCAGCATATCGGCGCTGACAAGGGCAAAGGCTGTGCCGCGACCAAGGTTCATCAAGCCAGTCAATTCCACGGCCGGTGGCGCTTCTGTTCGGGCGAGCTCAGCTAGAACCGCTGGCAATTCTTCACGCAGGCTCGGTGCCAGAGCGTGAAACAGCGTAACGTGCGCCTTGAGATGATTGCGTTCCGGCGGGAAATGGGCGCGACGCAATCCATCCGCCCAGGCCAGTACGTCTGCTGGAAGCTCGGCAGTAACAATGAACGGTTCGAATGACATGACAGCTACATAAACTGCGGGGCGGCGGACTGGGAGGGGGTGGTTGGCGCCCGCCGCCCCGCACCCGGTCCGCGTGGGACAGACCGGGCCTTGGATCAATAGCGGTTGGATAGCTCTGCCTGTTACGGAGGGACAGCTCGGACTTCCGCTTTCAGTTATCGGGCCGATCGATGAGTCCTTGGGGGCTTGACCCGAATCGCCCCTGGCCTCCAACCTTCAGCTGGAGAGGAATTCACATGACCATTTTGCGCCGTCGCTTGCTGAGCACAGCTCTGGCAGCCGTTGCCCCTATGCTGCTGGCTCAGGCACCTGCGCCCGAAGCCCCAAAGCCGGCAACGCCTGCAACGTTGGCTGCGCAACGCGCGGCGGCAGCGGCTCTCCCTCAGGAGGATGGCCGTGATGCTGCCTTTGCTGCTCGCGGTTTCCTTGGAACCCGCGGCGATCCGCTGATCAAGGCAGCCGATGGTCGGCCCGTCTGGAACTTGGGAGCCTATGATTTCGTGGCCGGCGCAGCGCCGGATACGGTTCACCCCTCGCTCTGGCGGCACATCGGCATTCTACGCAAGCATGGTCTGTTCGAAGTGGCTGACGGGGTCTGGCAGGTCCGCGGGTTCGATATTTCCAACATGACAGTGGTGCGCGGCGCAACGGGTTGGATCCTGATCGATCCGCTTACGACGCGCGAAACAGCTCAGGCTGCGCTTGATCTGGTGAACGAGAAGCTTGGCAAGCGACCGGTTACCGCAGTCATCTACAGCCACAGCCATGGCGATCATTTTGGCGGCGTCAGAGGCGTGATCGATGAAGCCGACGTCAAGGCCGGGAAGGTAGCGATCATCGCCCCTGCCCATTTCATGGAAGAAACGGTTTCGGAAAACATCATCGCCGGAGCTGCCATGGGGCGACGGGTCAACTACCAGTTTGGCAGCGCCCTGCCCCCTGGTCCTAAGGGTCAGATTAGCAGTGGTATCGGCACAGCTGTCTCTGGCGGAGAGATCACCCTGATCACCCCAACGGACACCATCAACAAGACCGGTGAAACCCGCACCGTGGATGGTGTGACGATGGAGTTCCAGATCGTCTCGGGCAGCGAGGCGCCCTCTGAGCTCAATGTTTATCTCGCACCAGCGCGTGCTTTCCTTTCGTCAGAAATGACCACCTGTTCGCTGCACAACATCCTGACCCCACGCGGTGCCAAGGTTCGGGATGCGCGGATCTGGGCGCAGTTCATTGATGAAGCGCTGCAGACCTGGGGCAGCCGCAGTGACAGCCTGATTTCCAGCCACTGCTGGCCGCGCTTTGGGACGAGCGAGGTGTCGAGCGCACTTGCCGCCAACCGGGACAATTATCGATACCTGCATGACCAGACCGTTCGCCTGATGAACAAGGGCGAGACGATGCTTGAAATTGCCGAGGCGTTGAAGCATCCCCCGGAACTGGCCAAGGACTGGTTCAACCACGGCTACTACGGCACATACAACCACAATTCGAAGGCAGTCTATCAGTTCTACCTGGGCTGGTACGACGGTAATCCGGCCAATCTTAATACCCATCCGCCAGTCGAGCGAGCCAAACGGCTGGTCGCAGCAATGGGCGGCGCGAAAAAGGCTTTAGCCGCTGCGCGAAAGGCCTTTGATTCAGGGGACTATCGCTGGTCATCCGATTTGCTCAGTCAGATTGTCTTTGCCGATCCGACGAACAGGCCAGCCCGGTTACTTCTGGCCGACAGTCTTGAACAGCAAGGCTATCAGGCGGAAAGCGCGATTTGGCGCAACCAGTTCCTGATGGGCGCTCGGGAACTGCGGCAGGGCGTATTCTCGCGCCCGACTTCCGCGCAGAACGCTGACATGATTGCAGCCGTACCGACCCAGGAACTGCTGGATTCGATCTCGACCCGATTTGATCCGGCCAGGCTCGCCGGACGAACACTGGGGATCAATCTGGTCATGCCTGAACGGCAGGAAATCGCCGGTATCGAAGTGACCCGGACTGCGATGATTGGCCGGATGAAGGCAGTTGCTCAACCTGCAGCCACGATCACCGGTCCGCGCCGCGCCCTGCTGGGCCTGCTGTTCCTCAAATTGCCGCTCGCCCAGCTGGAAATGATGGGAGTGAAGGTCGAGGGAGACCGAGCAGCAGCCGAAGCCTGGCTCAACGCGATCGAACCGATTCCGGGAGCATTCAATATCGTGGAGCCATAACTTGGCCGCTGGGGAGAGCCTTAGAAGTCTCCCCGCGCTTTCCGGATTGCGTACCACCGCTCGACATTGGCGTTGTGCTCCGGCAGCGTCCGAGCAAACAGGTGCCCACCTGTGCCGTCGGCCACCATGTAGAGAACATCGGTCTGTTCTGGGTTCAGCACGGCGGCAATCGACTCACGCCCAGGATTGGTAATCGGGCCCTTGGGCAGCCCGATCATAGTATAGGTGTTATAATCGTTGACCGCCTGGATCTCGCTCTGACGGATCCGGCGCCCGAGCGGCTTGCCCTTGGTGATTGGGTAAATGATCGTCGGGTCAGCCTGCAGCATGATGCCCTGTCGGATCCGGTTTGAGTACAGACCGGCCACCAGGCGTCGCTCACTCGGCTTGCCGGTTTCCTTTTCAACGATCCCGGCAAGGATAAGGGCCTCTTGCGGGGTCTTCACCACCGCATTCGGGCTGCGCTTGGCCCACAGCTCGGCAAGAGTGCGATTCATTGCCACCTGCATGCGGAGCAGCACCGCCTGACGGGTTTCACCGCGTTCAATTTCGTAGGTATCGGGAAGAATCGAACCTTCGGGCGGGACCTCAATCGAACCGGTGAGCTGCGAATTGGCCATCAGCCGCTCATAGACCATTATCGAGGGCATCCCTTCCGGCACGGTCACAAACCGGCGCAGAACCTCATCACCCTGGATGATCGACAGAATCTGCGACGGGCTGGCGCCTTTCGGTAGCATGAACTCACCAGCCTTGATCGGAGCACCGGCACCGAAAATGCGGGCGCGCAGACGGAAGGCGTCGGCGCTGTCGATCGCCCCTTCCCGTTCCAGCTTGGTCGCAACGCCCGACAGGCTGGAACCATCGGCCACCAGGAACGCGGTGTCCTGCTTCAGCGGCCCCGCAGTGAACCAGCCTGCTACCAACCAGCCCAACGCGGCAAGCGCGAGCAGCCCCGCCGCAACAAGCGGCCAGCAACCCCGCCTGAACAGCATCAGTCTTCCAGCGCCTTGACGATGACTGACGCGTTGGTCCCGCCAAAGCCAAAGCTGTTGTTGAGCGCCGCACGGACCTTGCGCTTGCGGGCAACCTTGGGAACCAGATCGACGCCCTCGGTGCCTTCATCCGGGTTATCCAGATTAAGCGTTGGCGGCACGACCTGATCACGGATCGCCAGAATGCAGAAGATCGTTTCCACTGCACCAGCTCCACCAAGCAAGTGGCCAATGGCGGACTTGGTCGAGCTCATCGAAGCACCAGACAGATCATCGCCCAGCACTCGCTTTACTGCAGCAAGTTCGATCGTGTCGGCCATGGTTGAGGTACCATGAGCATTGACGTAATCAATGTCTCCCGCCCCCAGCCCGGCCTTGCGTAGCGCCATACGCATGGCGAGTTCCGCACCCTTGCCTTCAGGGTGCGGGGCCGTGACGTGATAGGCATCACCCGACAAGCCATAACCGACCACTTCGGCATAAATCTTAGCGCCGCGCGCCTTGGCATGCTCATATTCTTCCAGCACGACCACCCCGGCGCCTTCACCCATCACGAAGCCGTCACGATCCTTGTCGTAAGGACGGCTGGCTTGCTCGGGTCGATCGTTGAAGGTGCAGTTGAGCGCGCGAGCCTGGGCAAAACCGGCAATGCCAAGCGGATTGACTGTGCTTTCGGAACCGCCCGCCAGCATCACATCTGCATCGCCATCCTTGATCATCCGCGCCGCATCGCCAATCGAATGGGCGCCGGTCGAGCACGCGGTGACGACTGCGTGGTTCGGGCCCATCAGGCCGTACTTGATCGAGACCTGACCCGACACGAGGTTGATAATACGTCCGTGAACAAAGTGGGGGCTGACCCGCGACGGACCCTTCTCATGCAAGACGATGGATTCCGCCTCGATCCCAGGCAGACCGCCGATACCGGCGCCGATTGAGCAACCCGTGCGCAATTTCAGGTCATCGTCCATTTCGGCCAGCCCGGCGTCTTCCAACGCCTGCCCAGCGGCATCCAGGCCGTAGACAATGAAAGGATCGACCTGACGCTGGATCTTGTGGTCCACCCGCTTGCCCGCATCAAAACCCCAGGGATGATCGGCCGGCTTAATTTCACAGGCAATTTGACACTTGTGGTCGGTCGTATCGAACCGGGTGATCGGGCCAGCGCCGGACTTGCCGGCAATCAGGTTGGCCCATGTTGTCTCAACATCACCCCCCAGCGGGGTGACAAGGCCAAGTCCGGTAACCACTACGCGACGCATGCGCTTCTCCGAATGTGCGACAGGCCCAGACCCATGCGGGGCTGAGCCTGTCCGATTTCGTGTTCAAGGTCCCGCAGTTCAACCCCCAGACAGGACTGGGGTCGACGCGGAAGCGGGGCTGATCAGCCCTTGTTCTCGTCGATGTACTTGATCGCGTCCGAAACGGTGCTGATCTTTTCAGCCGCATCATCGGGAATCTCGACGCCGAATTCTTCTTCGAAAGCCATAACCAGCTCGACAATGTCGAGGCTGTCGGCACCCAGGTCATCAATGAAGCTTGCGTCTTCAGTCACCTTTTCGGCTTCGACGCCAAGGTGTTCGACAACAATCTTCTTAACCCGGTCGGCGGTGTCGCTCATGGATGTACCCCTTCGTGAACGGCAATTGAAACTACCGGCTCCGCCCTAGAGAACGGCGCGGCTGCTGGCAAGGGGGTGCAAGGAATGCACACAGCCCATACATATTCAGATGGGGATACTGCGCAGGAACTCAACTGACATTGCGCAGTTCAAGTTGGCGAAGCATCCGCTCGCGCGCTTCGAGCCGCCCGATCCCGGCCGATGCCGGGGTATAGCGTGAACTGATCATCAGCACTTCACCATACTTGGCCTTAGCATCGGCAGACCGGCCAATGAATTCGGCGCATAGGCCGAGGTTGAACTGGGTCGGAATATGCGCGGGGTAGCGTTGCCCCAACAGAGCCCATGCAGCGCATGCCTCATTCTCGCGGCCATCGCGCACCATCCGCACGGCCCGCTTGAACGATTCGGCATCCTCCTTGGTCAGGCCCTTGCGACTTTCGTCGACCCGGACATCCAACGCCTCACGGCGCGGCACCCAGTCGCGCACCATACGCTGGACCACCTGCGCCACCAACTGCCGCTCGATATCCCGCGGATGCCGCCCACTGCCAGACTGGTCGCTGCACCGCTTGTCGCTGAGCAGTTCGCGGCCATCATCCGACCACAGCAGCTCACCCTTGCGTCCGATCAGGCGTAAGCTGGTGTTCAAGGCAAAATCACGAACAAGGCAGCTAACCTGATACTTTTCCTTCCGATCGGTGCACTTATTCTGGGCATCGCGGATGCAGCGATCGCGTTCCTCCAGCTCTTCGGACCGCCGGAAGTCCATGTCGGCCGTGCCGCGCAGCACGGCATCGCTCGTTTTTGATCCCAATGACGCAGGGACGATGCGGAACCAGGGGGTCTGCCCGTCAACGATATCACGCAGGCGGTCTTCGACCCGGAGTGTCATGGCCGGACCGACATCGCCACCCAGCGTATCCACCTGAATTTCGCGCAGCATGGCTAGGGGATCAGTGCGGGCCGGAAAGAAGCTTTCCACTCGCAAGGTTTCAGCCCCGGCTGCGCTGGCGCCGACGAGAAACCCCAGAGCAATCGCAATCCGCCGCATTGTGACAACCCTCAACACATCATATGTCCGATGCGTACCTATTCTGGCTGAACCTCCGGTTTATGCCTTGGGCGGTTCAACGATCCGCAGATTGAGCTCGCGCAGCTGCTTCGGTTCGGCCGACGATGGCGCACCCATCAACAGGTCTTCCGCACGCTGGTTCATCGGGAACAGCGTGATTTCGCGCAAGTTCTGCACGCCGCAGAGTAGCATGACCATACGATCGACCCCAGCGGCCATCCCACCGTGCGGCGGCGCGCCATACTGGAAGGCACGGTACATGCCGCCAAAGCGCGCCTCGACGTCAGCCTTCGACAGGCCGACCAGTTCGAAGGCCTTGACCATCAGGTCTGGATGCTGGTTGCGGATTGATCCCGAGGCTAGTTCATAGCCGTTGCAGACCATGTCGTACTGGTACGCCTTGATCGAAAGCGGATCCTGGGTCTGCAGTGCTTCGAGCCCGCCCTGCGGCATCGAGAACGGGTTGTGCGCGAAATCGAGCTTTTTCTCGTCCTCGCTCCATTCATAGAATGGGAAGTCGATGATCCAGCAAAACCGGAACGAATCCTTGTCAATCAGGTCAAGCTGCTCCCCCACGCGGCTACGCGCCGCGCCGGCCAGCTTGGCAGCCTGTTCTTCCTTGCCGGCGGCGAAGAAGGCGCCGTCATTGGGACCAAGGCCAAGGCTGTCCCACAACGCGGCCATCTTGTCCTCACCGTGGTTCTTGGCGATCGGGCCGCCGAACACGCCGTCCTTACGCGTGGCATAGCCAAGGCCGGCATGGCCCTCGCTACGGGCCCATTCGTTCATGTCATCGAAGAACTTGCGGCTCAGTCCGGCGGTTTCCGGAGCCGGAATGAGACGCACCACGCCGCCTGTGCCGACGATCTTCTCGAACAGTCCGAAACCAGACTGCTGGAACTCGTCCGTCACGTCGCGGATGATCAACGGGTTGCGCAAGTCCGGCTTGTCGGTGCCGTAATCCAGCATTGCCTTGGCATAGGGAATGCGCGGAAACTGGCCGGCTGGGGTAACCTGGCGGCCATCGGCAAAGGTTTCGAAGATTCCGGCCATAACCGGTTCCATCGTTTCCCAGACTTCTTCCTGGGTGACGAAGCTCATTTCCAGATCGAGCTGGTAGAACTCGCCAGGCAGCCGGTCCGCGCGCGGGTCTTCATCGCGGAAGCATGGTGCGATCTGGAAATAGCGATCGAACCCGGCGACCATCAGCAGCTGCTTGTACTGCTGCGGGGCCTGCGGCAGCGCAAAGAACTTGCCGGTATGAATGCGGCTAGGCACCAGAAAGTCGCGCGCGCCCTCGGGGCTGGAGGCAGTCAGGATTGGCGTGGAAAACTCAGTAAAACCGATGTCTTCCATCCGCCGACGCGTTTCGCGGATGATCGCGGTGCGTTTCATGATATTGGCATGCAGCGTTTCGCGCCGCAGATCGAGGAAGCGGTACTTGAGGCGCGTTTCCTCCGGATATTCCTGCTCACCGGCGACCGGCAACGGCAGTTCCTCGGCGCGGCTCAGCACGGACGCGGAACGGGCGAACACCTCGATCTCACCGGTAGGCAGGTTGGCATTGGCAGTGCCAGCTGCACGCGCCTTCACCTCGCCATCAATCGTGACGACCGATTCCACCCGCAGGCCTTCCAGCACCGGCAGCGCAGGGCTGTCGACGTCGGCGACGATCTGGGTCATCCCGTAATGATCCCGCAGGTCGACGAACAGCACCCCGCCGTGATCGCGCTTGCGATGAACCCAGCCCGAAAGGCGGATGACCTGGCCAACGTGCTCGGCGCGTAGCGCGCCGCAGGTGTGCGAACGATAAATGTGCATGAAAACACCAAAGGATAGATCAGGAATGACGCGGATCATTGCCGCGCGCGAGGCGCCCTAACAACGCCGAACAGGCACTTTGTCAAGCTTTGCGGAGCGTCTGGCCGCGACTGCTACGCGCCAGATCCTCGCAGAAAGCCAGCATGCGGAACGCCGATTGCCCCGCGGCCTTGCCCAGAGCCACCCCGCAATCAATGAATTCGCGCCGAGTTGGCCAAAGCTTGCTGATCGGCTGTTGCTCGGGCGCAGAGCAACTGTCGAACGGTGCCAGCCCCTGACCACGAAAATGGTCGGTGAGCCGGCACAGCAAGTGTATCCCGGGTGCACCGGCAGAGGCTGTTTCATCAAAAGCCGTCTTGAAGCCGTACCCCCAACCACCGACCCCGGTGAAATGGGCTGACATGGCGACCAGCTTTGGGCCCGCATGAAGCGTCGCGATTTCAATTGCCTGGGCAGCGGCGCCAGCGGCAACAACTTCTTGGAAAAAGGCCTGATTAGCTGCGTCGCAGCTCAGGGCTGACCCTGCCCGCCCCTTCCAGCCTGCGTGTTCGAGGGCCAGAAAAGCACCAACCAGCCCCCGCATCGCCGTAGCATCGTGTGCGGTTGCAAAGACCAGCGGTCCATACAGCCTGGCCAGTTTCCGCTCAAGCGATGCAATGCGGCGGCGGGTCTCGGAGCTTGGACCAGGGTCCTTGCCGTCTTCGTCGCCGGACAACATTGCCCGCGCGCGTTTGCGGTCAAGCTTCACTGGACGATCCTGATCGGCACAGAGCCCAAGCACCGCTTGCGTCGACGCAGCGTCGCAGGGGAGATCGTACAGGCGGATTGCAGGCCTTGCGGGCGCGGCGCGCTCCAGCCCAACGATCAACCCTTCCCAGAACAACCTTTCTGCTCCGGCGCGGATCAACAGGGCAGCGCTGAACATGTTCGGGTGGCGCCAGGCTTGCCAGTGCGGGAATGGAATGCGGCCATAACTCCAGGCCTTGCTAACAGGCAGCACGCCCAACCATGCGCCATCATTGGCTTCGATAATTGCCAGCAGCGCTTCTCCTGCTGGATCGCAGTGATGCAGTGATGGGCGAATGAACCACGGCTGGGCAAAAGGGCCGGCTTCTGGAGCGCAGTCGGCAAGTTCATCCCAGCGGAGCTGATCCGCGTCCGTCAGGTCTGTCGGCTTGACCAGTCGCAACCGAGGGATGTTTGCCCCAGACACTGCAGCTGCTTTTGCCGCAGTAGATGGGCTTTGCGGGCGGCTCATCGGTCACCCCAGCCCGACGCGCTGCAGCAGCCGCATGGCTTTGGCACGGGCCCATGGTCGAGCGGGCATCGGCGCCGGAGCCGAAGGTCGCACGCCGTGGTGCCGCAGCCAGTCATTGAAGCGCCAGGCCAGATCATGCTCAATGCTACCCTCGGTCCGCCAGGTCAGCGAGATCGAGATCGACGGCTCGTCATCCACCTGCACCCAGTGCGGCACCTTGTATGGCACGAACAAGGCATC
>Ga0315901_10007100_pt1 | contig 13289 bp, 11 predicted proteins | sample LakEriMetagenome_10_FD_203761 | JGI IMG/M metagenome (GOLD analysis project Ga0315901, IMG submission 203761) | Freshwater fungal communities from buoy surface, Lake Erie, Ohio, United States - Buoy 2 MA116 | ecosystem: Environmental > Aquatic > Freshwater > Lake | place: USA: Lake Erie, Ohio... | reverse complement strand
CTTTAAGAATAGATTCTTCTTTTTCTGAGAGATGTAAAGCCTCTGACATTTCATAAGTGAAAAAAGAATAGTCTTTTATGATATTACCAAGAAAACTATCACGAATCAAATCAGGATGAAAAAACAAACCCCATCCTTTCATACTTTCATTTGACTCATCTGATCCATCGATTGTGATTACTTGTTTTGGGGAGATACAAATCAAACTTCCTTCATTGAAATCAAAAGAATTTTTACCGTATCGGATTTGTTGATTGCATGTTTTCTTACACATGATTGAGTAAAAATCCGTGGAAATTTTTGTCTCCGATTTTAAATGTTGTCCAAGTTGACCGAAATCAATGATTGAAATCAAAGGGTGATGAGTTTGTCCGCATTGCAACATAGAAATCAAATCTGAAATCGTCGAAAGATGTACTGTTGTATTCATCATTTCAATTGGCTCATAAGAATTTTGTCAAACATTGTGTCTCCAAGATGTTTTCGCATCCACATCATGGGTTTTGCCATTGCGCCAACAACATAGCGAGTTTTTGGCTTCTTGCTCTCGATGATCTTTAGAATTGTTTTTGTGATGACACTTGTTGGCGACATCATGTTTTTGGAGTTCATGTTTTGCATGGAAGCAGTAAGTTTCTTTGCAGTATCAGAATATGCACCTTTACCGGAATAGGTTGACAAATTATCTGTCATGATTCCACCCCATTCTGTTGCGATTGCACCGGGTTGTAGAACGACCACATTGATTCCAAATGGCTTGAGGTCAACTCTAAGACTATCGCTCCAACCTTCTAGGGCATGTTTTGATGCATGATACCAAGCTCCTAGTGGCATATAGATCCTCCCGCCCATGGATGAAGTATTGATGATGGTTCCGGATTTGTTTTTTCGCATATGTGGGAGTACTAATTGTGTGATTGCAGCAAGTCCGAACAGATTTACCTCAAATTGATGTCTTGCCTCTGTAATTGGAACATCTTCAACTGCTCCATATAGTCCATATCCAGCATTATTCCACAACACATCAATGCGACCCTCTTTTTGTATGATAGTATCTACAGCACTCTTGATTTGTTGTTCATTGGTTATATCAAGTTGAATTGGATGACCGCCTACTTTTAGTATCTCTTCCATTTTATCCATGCTTCGAGCAAGCGTATAGACGGTATGACCCTTTTTGATTAATGCGAGCGCTGCATCTTTGCCCATTCCTGCGCTTGCTCCGGTGATTACGATGACTTTTTTCATATCATGATTCCTTTATGTAGTGTAATGACTACAAAGATCATGCAAAGGAGATGAGATATCTTATACTATTCCCTGATAATTGAATACAAATCATTGATTATCTCTTCAGTACCCCGATCATCACGCCGAAATTTCCATTGAGTTGTGTCCATCTACTCCGTGGGGCATAAGTCTTTGAGATGGAACCATCGAAATACAGTGCATTCACGCATCGTTGTTGTTTGAAATAGTGTGCGAATTCATACAGTGTGACAGGTTTGCGTGACATGGCAAAGATAAGTTTGCCATATTTGGTAATGCCCACACCATTTCGAATATTGAAATAGTTTGAAGTATCTGAAAAATAGGGGTTGATTCTCCGATTGATAACTAGCATTGGACCTGATTGAGTGGCATGTTTGATCTTTTGAACTTTATGTATGTCTCTTGCGAGGCATATACCGGGTTTTTCATTTGCATCCACATAGAATACCCCATTTGGTTGGATGAAGAAATTTCCAGTTCCTCTGTTCAAGTTCACGGATTTATGTAAGGTATGATCGGCGATGAAGAGTCCGACCGGGGCAAAATCAGGGTGATACATACCGCCATTCATTGCGAAGATCAATTCTTTCTTACTGCTTTCCACAAATTGTTTGAGTGATCCCAGTGTACGCAGAAGTTTATTGCTTGCATCTTTATAATACATCGAGATGATTTCGGTGTTTGGATTATAGGTATGTAAGATGAAATCCCTACGGGTCAATTCTCGTGCTTTGGGGGTGGTGTCAGGAACAACATTTTGAGAATATGCAATGCTTGATACACCATTCAGAGACATAGATAGTAAGAACATAAAAGTTATGATACCTTTCCGAAACATAGATTGCCCTGTTTATGGTAAAGTTGTAAACTAATGTAATAAACAAAAACGATAAGTGGTAAATTATGGCTTCATGAGAATTATTCACAATGTCGAAGAAGGTTTATGCTGTTTATGTTAGAAGTCACATTCTATTCAATTGTAGCGATTTTGATGTATAGTGCAAGTATTGTGCATGCTCAGGAAATTTCCATTCGTGAGATACTTGAACAAAAGAGAGGAGCAAAGATTGATACATTTTATTATGCCAATTATGCAGATGCTGTGAATGAGATTGATTATGATCATGGTTTAGAAACGAAGGACTGTTTATCGGGAATCGTGGTTTTGCAATATAAAGGTGTAGAAAAATGGGATATCTATAAGTATGATTTTACCGAGCTTTTTTCATCTATTCTCAACGAATCCAAAACAGAGGAAGGGATAGCTAAAGATATGGGTGAAAATTATGAAACACCTTATGATAACATAATTTTTAAACAAATTCATAAGCGGTTAAAAGAGGTAACAACAGATAATATCACTGAACACATTGATACCAATACTTTGATGTCTATTACAAATTCAAAACCTGAGATTTTTGCAACAATACATAGCCCGTATGATCATTCAATGTATGTAAAGAATAATGGAAAGTATCAAACTATTGGAAGTAAGCACCCATATGACTTCACCATATATTATCAAGTCCAAGTGAGTGTGCCATCAAATGAGAAAAGTGGATTTGTCGGTGATAAATCATGTTCTAATATTACTCATATTTCAGATACATTGATTAATTCCGGTAGAGATATTCCTTCCTATCCATTAGCAGGTATTTGGTTTGTGGATGATGCTAGTCAATATTATTTCCTTTCCAATCAAAACTCATTTTCATACACAATAAAAACGGGGGAAAGGATAGAAAAATACTATAATCTTGGATTATGCTTCATTGCAAAAGTGAAAGATGCAGATAATAGAGAATACTTAGTATTATTCAATGAAAACGGAAGAAAAGAATTAAGTATTCAATATCAAGCAATGATTCATGATAATCAATACATGATTTCGGGTGATGGAGGTAGTGGTTATGAAAGAAGTCTGTTTTCAGTGATATCAGATGATAAAGAAACATATGTTTTGGAAACGCAATCGACTATCATGGTGAAAGCGCCAAAAGGATTTAAACCGTCACACATTGATAATGTCAGCGCAGCATTTCCTGAATTATCACACTATTTATCGGATTATCTTGGCATGTACCCCATCTTCAAAAATTCCAAAAAATATTATTTCTATGATGGAAAAACATTCATTGAGATAACAAAAAAGTACTTGAAAAACATGCCATTCAATCGGGAGAATTAGTTTAGTCATCGTGAATAAGTTATCCACATGGTTTTAACCATTTTGGTTAGTTATCAACATGGTTATTCACAGGAAAGAGAAATTGTGAAAAAATATTTATAACTACACATTTTCTACTTAGTCTTCCTTATAGTATATTGTGTGAATAGATGATTCATTGCTTGATGATGAACATCAAGAAATCGGGAAACGATAATACTATAATGGGTCTAATTTCTTGATTGGAAGTTATACACATTATCACATAAAATACGGTATGAACGAATTGTGTTTTTGACAAACAAGTGACTTGAAAACATACTATATTAGCAAAGCAGAGAGGGAGGGAAAATCTAATGGTATTCATTATCAACAAGTTCAAGAGTTAACATACTTTTTTGATGATCTTGGGATCATATTCAACATTTGAAACTTTTAATTAACTAGTGGTCGGAATTATTTCATTGCAGCTGCAGGTGAATGTTCCCCTCAATGCATTCACATTTTGAAAGAACTATTACGAAGTGTATATCCATGGACAATCAAGTAATCAAAGGTAGGATAACAGCAGTTAGAGGTACAGTTTGTGACATCACATTTGATGATCTGAACAATGGTGAGCTACCTGAAATTTATCATTTGCTAGAGGTAAATGACCCGGATTATACAGGAAGTAATTCCACTAATGGTCAGACTGCTTTACCACCTCTTAAAATGGAAGTATTATCACATTTGGGGGATAATACTGTAAGGGCATTGGCATTGGGAAACACGTTCATGCTTGGTAGAGCTATGGAGGTGAGTTATAAAAAGCATCAACTGAGATTTCCTGTGAATATCACCGGAAGAATGTTCAATACAATGGGTGATACCATTGATGGATTCAGTGATGAGTATCAAATCAATGATGGCAAAAATGAGATAAAGACTATAGGTAATTATGGTAAAGATTCTGACACAACGGAATATATCATACAAGAAATCATTCGTGAAGAAATAATCCAAGACCCTCCTGAATTCAAGGATATATCACATTCAACCGAACTATTACATACATACATAAAAGTAGTTGATGTTATTTGTCCTATTGCCAAAGGAAGTAAAGTGGGATTCTTTGGTGGTGCGGGTACAGGTAAAACAGTATTCATCAAAGAGATGATCAATACACTTACAGAAAAAGAGCAGTGTAAAACAATATTTGCCGGCGTGGGGGAAAGAACTCGAGAAGGAGCTGAGTTGTGGGAGGAATTTACGGCTCTACATAATCAGAAAGTTTCTGAAGCTGGACCGGAACATGGAATCATGCAAAATCTGAGTTTTATATTTGGTCAAATGAATGAACCACCTGGAATTCGTTTCCGCACGGCACATAGTGCCGTGCGAGTTGCCGAACATTTCCGTGATCAAGAGAATTCCTCCGGAAAGAACAATGTAATGTTATTCATTGACAATATATTTCGCTTTGTGCAAGCAGGCTCTGAGGTTTCAACATTGCTTGGAAGGATTCCATCAAGCGTTGGTTATCAGCCTACATTGGAAATGGAAATAGGGGATTTGCAGGAAAGAATTTGTTCAACAAAAAATGGTAGTATCACATCCATCCAAGCGGTATATGTACCAGCGGATGATATGACAGATCCTGCTCCAACGGCTATTTTTGCCCACCTTGAATCAAAGATTGTTTTGAATCGTGATATAGCGGCGAAAGCACTCTATCCAGCTGTTGATATTCTAGATTCAGGATCAAATCTTATAAGTAAGATTAATGAAACATTTGCTGATTCCATCATAAATCAATATGCTTCTGAGAATGATGGAAAATACAGCGAAGATGTCATGAAGGTATTACTTATGCGACAAGAAATCATAGTGAAGAAAGTAAAAGAGCTGTTATCAAAAGACAAAGAACTGGAAAAGATCATCAATCTTTTGGGTATAGACCAGTTGACACCGGAACAGAAAGTCATTCACTCAAGAGCAATAGCACTGAAGTACTTTTTTACACAGCCGTTTGAAGTATCAAAGAAGTTTTCCGGACAGGATGGTCAAAGGGTTCCAATCTGGGGAAGTCTCTTTGGCTCTCTTGCATTATGTGTACATGATTCCATTGGTAACTTTGACGATAAGCAATTGCTTTATCTAAAGGACATTGGAGGCTTATATGAAAGTTATTCTGACAGCGCTATAGTCCAAAAGAAAGAAGCTTTAGACGATACACTTTTCATGAGTTTTATCAAAAGTTTGCAGGGTGCAATGAAAGATTCAAATGAGGTTAAACAGTGGATCAGAGCTATCGGTGGATAATCAATTAATTTATATAAGAGTGATCAATAAAGATGGCTCGCTCATCAAGGTGAATGAAACAGAGTATCTGGAGTGTTCATCATTGCTGTATGAGAGCCAGCTATCATCCTATGATTTGCTAACAAATACTGATAGCAAGATAATGGAGGACAAGGTAGGAGCTTTACAATTGAAGAAGGGACTTGATTCAGAAGACTTTACAATTGCTGAGTTACAGCCAAATGTTCTTCCGCATTGCGCAATTATTCAAAATATGCAGTCCATCAAGATTAGTAATCAAAATGGTACAAAATCTTTGTTGGATGTATTGGGAAAAGATATTCGATCCGAGGATAAAGCATTGCTCTTTGCAAGAAATATGCAAATGAAGGATAGCGATGGATATGTTGCTGACATAATTATTTTTAATGACTGAGGTCATGAACTTATAAGGAGTTCACGGTGGATTCATTTTCATTGATTGGATTTTTACCAGATAATATGCTGATATGGATTCAGTTTGGTACGCGATATTTCATTGATTATATCTATTTGGTCATTGGAATCCCGCTACTTGTGGATTTTTTGATTGTTTGGTCTCCGAATTTGGGATTATCATTCGGTCCTAATAATGGTGAAGAAGAAAAGGAGGGAGGAGAATCAGAGGCCAATATCATCAATACTGTCAATCTTGATGAAAAATTCAAATTCATGTATGTATATGCAAGAAATCCAAATCTGTTTCAATCCAAAGATTCGGTTGAAAAGTTTGATGATGAAATTTCCAAGATGAAGAAATCGTATGCTCCCGGTGCAGGAGCAAGTGGCGTTGCTGGTGGATCAGACAAAAAAGGATCTGCTGCAAATAAAGCTCGTGCCGCTCGCAAAAAGAATGTGTCATATAGCTTTACTGATAGATTATTGAAAAACGGTTTGACCACTCTACATTTATCATTTATTGCTGTAGTGATTTTGGTTAATGCGGTTGGATATTTTCATTATTCCTCATTATTTGACACTTACTTTAAACTCGGTGAAAGAGGATATGTCATGAATTTTTCTGCATTTGAAAATGCAAATACAGAAACAAAAGAAGAAATCTTGATGATGAGAGTAAAGGTCGATCATATCAATGAAGTTAAGTATCCGGAGAAGTGATGATTGGCATTCGCGAATATCTTTCAATCATTGGTGAGTTGAGCTCGCAGTATGATCTTTCTGAAGAAGCAGTCATTGCTGACTTAATTACAATAGATACGATTGCCACTCATTTTTTGCAATCAGGAATTCAAGATTTAGCTGATTCAAATTCACGAAGTGATTTTACAACCATTATTGATCGTGGACTCGAAATTGATTTCTTGAAACAATTTTTAAATGAATTGCTTAATCGAGAAGATTTGCTGCCGGGAGTATTGAAGGAGTTTTCTCTCATCACTGAGCATTTGACTGAAATCAAAGTCGATCTTCAACAATATCAGAATGTTTCTGACGATGAACTACTAAAGTTACTAAGCATTCTTAAACAGAAAAATAAAAACAGATTCGTGATTGTCACTATCACTTTGCCTGATAGAAAGACAGTCACTACATACATGAATACCTATAAACACTCTGATGTAAAGACAAATAATCTAAGTGAACTTGATACACTTTTGTCCTTGTACATGGAAGTAAATAGCGGAGCATAATATGCAATCACAGGTTGAATTGGCCGATTTAAGAAAAGCCATCAATGCAAAGTTGGAACAGTTAATCACAATCAAATCAACAAAGGATATAGATCAAGACTATACCGGATATGTGGTGAAATTTTCCGACGGTGTAGCTCGTGTAATGGGCATCAAGCGTGCAAGAATTGGTCAAAGGATCACTTTTTATGCTGAGACTATCAATGAAAGGGGTGAAAACACTCTAATACCCATTGATGGAATGATCATGGACATTGAGCCGCAGTGGACAGAATGTGTTGTCTTTGGTGAAGAGAGATATATCAAAGAAGGACAAACTGTAGAGATAAAGGAAGCGGATAGAAATGTTCCTTTTACCATCAATTTTCATCCCGGTTTGATTGGTTGCGTCATTGACCCTCTTTGTAATGTGCAAAAATTGGATGATGAAGACGAAGAAGTACCTGTTGAAGGACAAATACAAAAGCTTCCAATTGAAGTTCCTGCTCCATTGATTGCAAATCGAGCGCCGGTAAATAGACCATTATATTCCGGTATAAGAGTCGTAGATTCTGTATTACCTATAGGTCTTGGCCAAAGGATGCTTATCATTGGCGATAGAGGTACAGGTAAAACTGCTCTTGCAAAAACAGCAATGATAAATTATGGCGCACAAGGTTCGGCTGTGGATGAACCCGGTGTAGGTCTTAAGAATGGAAAGAAGGTTTTTATTTATACAGCGATTGGTAAAAAAGTATCTGAAGTGAAATCAATCTATGCAGATCTTGCCCAGTCAGGGATTGATTTCATCGTGGTGATGACCAAAGCGAACGATCCCGCATCTCTTGTATACATTTCTCCTTTTGCCGCCACTTCAATCGCTGAGTACTTTAGAGATCAAGGAAGGGATGTTGTTATTGTGTATGATGATTTGACAAATCATGCTAATGCATATCGTCATGTTTCTTTGCTACTGAAAAGACCGCCAGGGAGGGAAGCATATCCCGGTGATATTTTTTATTTGCACTCAAGACTTCTTGAAAGATCTTCCAATGTTTTTCTGAAACATACAGGTAAAGGATTTATTCATGCCAGTGCAGAAGAATATACAATAGCAAAAAGTACTTCAAATAGTGATCGATATATCACGGCATCCATAACCGCACTACCAATTGTTCAAACGAAAGAAAGTGATTTTAGTGCCTATGTACCAACGAATATTGTTTCAATCACCGATGGACAGATTTATCTCGATCCTGTATTGATGAATAACGATATGTTCCCTGCAGTTCATGTTGGTTTGTCTGTATCACGACTTGGTGGAGATGCTCAGAATGGAGTGATTAAAGCACTGACAAAATCCATTAAAGGGGATTTAGCTGCATATAATGACAAGATGAAATATAGTACCTATGGATTGGAACTTGACGATATCGGAAAGAGAACTATTAAACACGGATCAAGAATCATTGCATTTTTTAAACAAGGATTGCTGAATACAAGTAGCGAATATGATACAGCAAGAGGTATTAGTAAGATGTATATGCTGAAGTTTTTGGAAGAAATGTTTTGGAAATCAATATCAGAGCAACCCGAAGAAAAAGTCGGTGATTATACTATATCACTTTTAAAGAATCCTAATAAGACAGACAATAAAGAATCATTGTCAAAGCTATTAGATTTATATTTTTCTATGACTAAATTCGGTGCTAAATATACTGATACATATAAGCCTTCCAATAAATATGTTCTGTTGAAAGATTCATCATTCGCTGTCTCAAAAGAATTCATAGAGTTCTTCCATATATCCACTGATGCGGCTGATATGAATATGAATGAATTGTATGATGCATTTATTTCTTGTTTATTGACTGAAGCATAAGGTGCTTGAATGCCGAAAGCCCAATTAATCAAAAGTGAAATACAAGAAATTCAGAAATTGAAAGATATTGCTGAGATCATGGCTGCAATCGCAGCTGGAAATCTTATGCTTTTCAAGCAGTCTCGTTCTATCATAAAATCAGTATATACGATGATAAAGAATGAGGAAGGAAGAGGTGTGCTTAAACTTCATCCGCATCTTAATGTCATTGACTCAATTTCACATATTCTAAATCCAAAATCACAACCCTTCATTACTTTTCATCCTGTTGACTTGGAAGATGACTATCAAGGAACAATGAATATACTCATTGGAAGCGATATGGGATTCTGCGGAAAATTCAATAAGGGTGTAAAAGAGGTTGCCAATAGTAAAGTTGAACAATTGTGCTTGATTGGAAAACAATTGACCGGTTTCAAAAATATTCCAATTGCGTTGCCCGATCTTAAGGTGACAGGTAGTCCGGAAGAAAAAGCAAAATCTGTAATTGAAAAAGTTCAAAATTATTCATCACAATTTCTTTTTGGAGAGAATGGATTGATTGATGGTGCATTTGATTCCATCAGAATAGTATTTAATGTGCTAGACAATCAAACTGTTGACATGCACCAATGCATAATACATCTCGATACATTGAAAACACACATTCAGAATAAAGAATCAAATGAAGAGATTCCACTGTATAAGCATGTGTTCTTTGATTTGTATGAAAAGACAGATTCAGATCCAAAGGAATATATAATCTTCGATCCTCGTATTTCATCGATTCAAGAGGCATTATACGCAGTTAAAAAACAAGTGTTGATTCAATTGCTGACAATATCCATCATTGATAGTATGATTGCCGAAAATCATGCACGCAGCTCATCCATGGAAAGCACAAAAGATGAAGCTCAACAAATCATCTATCAATTGAACAAAAAAATGGCAAAAGAGAGACAAGCCAGAATCACAGGGGAATTGATAGAGCTCATCACCTCATTCACATCATTGAATCAAGCGGTGTGACAACATTGCTTGATTCTTTATGCCAATCTTTACAATACTTTTCAAACTGGTAAAACACACATGAGAACATTTCTTCTGTCATGTCTATTACTTTTGTGTTCCTACTCCTCACAAGCGAATGATGGAGCATATTTGGGCAGTGGTAATCATTTGATACCAATCAATGAAACAGATATTTCTGTGAAAAAAGAAATTCTCACAATTACATTGGTGGGAGACAAAGCAGTAGTTGATGTTTATTATGAAATGTATAATCCCGGAAAAGAAAAGAAAGTGATGGTTGGTTTTGAAGCTCCATCTCCTGGAGGGGATGCAAGTGATGAATTAAAAGATAATGGTCATCCTTATATCAGAGATTTTACGATTTCGGTCAATGATGAAAAAAGAGACTATACCATAAACTACTTTATCAAGGATAATCCAGATTATCAAAGAAGTATGAGTTTAAAAGAATTCAAGAAATATATTGAAAATAATGGTGAGTCACAGTATGTACTGAGTTATGTTTTTTCTGCAAACTTTGTAAAGGGGATCAATATTATCAAGCATACATATACATATGAAATGTCTAGTAATGTAGATTTAGTATTCTCTTTTGACTATATCTTGACTGCCGCAAATAGATGGGCAAATAATGGGATTGATGATTTCACTTTGAATATTAAAACCGGTAAAGAACCATATATAGCAATACTTCCCACATTTTTCAGCAAGACAAAAGGATGGTCAATCATTGGGAAAGGGACAATGAAATATGGTCTTAATCCTGATGTTAATACACAAGAAGACTTTAAAAAATCTTTATGGTTTTTTGTTGATAATGGTTTTATACAATTCAAGAAAAAGAAATTCCATCCAAAGGGTGAATTGGATTTTTGTAAACCAAATGACTTTAATAAAGATTCTGATATTCTGAAATGGGCAGAGAAACAATTCTCATTGTTGAAAAGCAAGAAACGCTGAAGTATTTCGAATCCATAATATAAATGTCCAATTTTTCAGCTTTTGGAATACATTAATCTTTTCTAATACCTTTCCTCTTCATATTCCCAAGATGGCCCCTAACACACATTGGACAACTTACTGGAGGAACTCCAGCATTCATATTGTCTGTCACAACCTTATTTATATAATCATTCATCCTTATGGAAATAATTAAGTTAAATAAAGACAATCTTCAATGGGATCAAATTAATCAGTTATTAATTCAGCAAGAAAATGAAAGATATTACTTTTCACGATTATGTCTTTCTTTGTCTCAGCAACATGATTTTTTACAAAGTAAAGTTCATAAGAGACTGGATAAACTGTCAGATATGAATAGGCTATTTGCTATCAAAAAAGATAATGAGTATAAAGCACTAATCGGACTAAATACGAATGATTTACACTCAAAGATGTTTAATAGAAATATTGTAGAAATTGGACCTGTATATCTGTCAAAAGAATTAGCAGTAAATGATATTACTGATTCACTTACTAGCATATTACAAGATTATGCTCCTCTTAGTCAACCATACTTCAAAGTAAAACTGGATTCTTCAAACACTAATGCAATTGATTCATTCAGCTCAATAGGATTTAAATATTGTACGACTGCTCTAAAGATGCTTTATGACCCACTTTCAGGGAATGATATCTTTCTAAAACATTATGAACATAAATGTAAGTATGCCGAAAGTGATTATTCTATTCGGATGATACAGTATGTACAATTCAAGGAACAGTTAAATCAATTAGTTGAACAACACAGAAAGAGTATTCATTACTATATGTATCTAAATGATTTCGAAGAATCAAAGATAAATAAACTGTTTATTGATTGGTTCAACCTACATAGTCAAAAAAAGCAAACAATAATCTTGGGCTTATTCAATAATCTTAATCAGTTGATAGGATTTACAAGTAGCAATGGTCCAATCAACATTAATACTGCAAGAGTTTTCACCAGGGATTTAACAATTATTGACCAACAATATAAAGGTAAGGGATTAGCAGGTTTATTATACAAAGAACTAAATAGATTAACCGGAACATTTATTGAAGGCAATCCCCTTTCTAACAATTATAGAAATATCAAGCTAAATCAGAATTGCGGTTATTCAATTGTTCACACAAGAGTTTACTTAAAATATGACACACTGAATATATGTAATAACCAATAATGCTTATAGAACTCAACTTTACAAATAGAGGCAGAGTATTATTTTTGAAACAACTTAGCATGTTGTCTGTATCAAGATTCTCTTCACATCCCTATTTTCTCTTCATTTGGCCAAAAGGACATTGACTACATTTATACCCACTGCCATATCTGCTGCGATGTCTGTTCAAACATGATGCACAGACACGGAATCCGCATTTATCACATGTAAACCAAGTCCATCTTATGGGGTACATTCTTTTGCAATGCTGACATGGGATAAGTGACATAATTCTAATTCCGGGTTTTATTGATTGGAATAATCAGTAAACAACATCTTTCCCCATTGCTTTTTATTATAAGATTCACTTTTGGACTTATTGGGATTGGTAGTATTGTATGTCTCTCCTGCATCTTTATGAAGTAGATATTGCTGTCTATCTTTATCATATTTGAATGTCATAATCCTAATAAATCTAAAATTACTCCCACCCTCATGTTCAATAGAAAAGAAATTCTTTTTTAGGGTCATCCCTGTATACGGATCACCTATTGGTCCACCTGCATAATAACTCAATGCAACATTGTCATTTCTGGCAAAAAGCTGCAGACCTCCATTGGTGGTACCATGCAGTATCAATACAGGTCTTTGTAATTCCTCTTCAGAATCCATCTCATTTGGATCTTTACAGATAATCACATAGTCTGTTAACCCATCCTGATTAAGATCCCCACTCTTTGAATCAAGCAAAGTATATCCTTGTGGAATATATCTGTTGAGCTTTTGATTATTGTCCTGCGCTCTGAGAATTTGTGAGAAAAAGATGGTAAAAAAGAACATTGTATAAAAGATCTGCATGTGAA
>Ga0315901_10007099_pt1 | contig 13289 bp, 7 predicted proteins | sample LakEriMetagenome_10_FD_203761 | JGI IMG/M metagenome (GOLD analysis project Ga0315901, IMG submission 203761) | Freshwater fungal communities from buoy surface, Lake Erie, Ohio, United States - Buoy 2 MA116 | ecosystem: Environmental > Aquatic > Freshwater > Lake | place: USA: Lake Erie, Ohio... | reverse complement strand
CCTAATCCAGCCTTCTCGAAATTCCAGCCATTTCTATGGATCGCCTTAACTGCCGTGATATCAGTTTCAGCGGCGATCGCCACAGCAATTCTAATTCCAAAACTAACTAATCGCCCTCCTGATAATAATCCTCAAACTGAAGTCACAAAAGCGGCAACAAGTTCTCCTATTGCTTCATCGACTACTCCGCCCAGCCCAGAACCTACAGAAACAGCAATATTGGCTCCAGAGCCCCCGCCTGTAGTTGCAACTACCAATCCCGCTATTCCAAGTTTTGGTGCGATCGCGCGTTCTCCTTCGACTCAATCTAAAGGATACTCTTGGAATTATGCTTCCCGAAAAGCAGCTGAAACGAGGGCTTTAAGTGAATGTGAAAGCTCATCCACTTCAGGCGATTGTCAAGTGTTAATCTCGGCAAAAAATGCCTGTATATCTCTTGCGGAGAGTTCTAATGGAGCGGCTGGCTCAGGCTGGTCAGAAGATATAACTGTAGCTGAAAATACCGCTAAACAAGTCTGCAAGGAATTTCAAGGTATTAATTGTACGATCACAAATACAATCTGTTTACCTGTCCGTTAATTTATAGCAATGCAAGAGTATGGCTATGTCAAATCTAAATCCAAAAGATAAGTAAGTGGTGGCGCTTTGCACCGCCACTTACTTGGTACTAAGCAAAACTCACATTCGCACCCTGATCAGCTACGTTCGTAACATCAATTAGTTCTGACTCAAAGCTAACTTGAGCGCGATTAGTTTTGCCCCCAACATAAAGGCGATCGCCAACTTGCAAAGCCCATACCTGCGAGTGACTAACGTAGCTCATTATCACCCCTAGCATCAACAATCCAAATCCTGCATAAACGATGGGAATCCCTGGATCAGCTTTAATTTGTAAACCTGTACTACCGATCGCTTCTTTTAAAGTAAAAGTTACCCCATTAACTTCGGCACTGCCATTGGTACGAACCGTAGTCAGGAGATTTCCCTTCTCGTCATAGATTAGGAAAGTACCTTGTAAATCGGGAGTAATGAGCGTAATCCCAGCACTGAGATCGGGTTTGGTAGGAATCCATGTTCCCCAAACTTGATGACCGCCATTTTGAGATTCTAACTTCCTAACGGGTAATTGTAGGATTGGGCTATTGTTAAACGTAAATTTGACCGCGTGAATATCCCAATTTGCTTGATAGAAGGTAACACCCTTGTATTTAAGTGGTTTATTCACATGGATAGTTTGGCGATCGACTTCTTTACCGTCATTATCAAGAACTGACAAGTCTGAATAGAACTGATCAATACTTCCCTTGGGGGTGTAATCAATCCAAAAACGATTGACCCGCACTGACCAATCTTTAGGAACTCGCTTGGCTGACCAAGCCCCTGCCTCGGTAATATTCTTAACTTGAAATGTTTCCCCACTGGGAACCATTTCTTGGGCGGTGAACCCAGTTAATGCCCCCCAAATTGAACCGATTAAAACTAATAACATACTTGCATGGACAATAATTGGTCCAACTCTCCCAATCAGCCCTTTACGCGCATACAGACGATCATCAGTTTGATAAACCTTGTAATTTTTGCTTTGTAGCGATCGCGCTAAATTATTAAGATTGCCGCCAATAATTTCGGTGGCAAGTGGAAGTTTGGCAAAACTTTGTGGCTTGGTGTAATAAAACCAACGCTTAGAGGCTTTGAGAATTGGCAATTGACGATTGAAGGTGCAAGCAGTGAGGCTTGTACCAAATAAAATTAACAGTGAGAGAAACCACCAGCTTCCATAGACATGTTCTAATCCGAACGCCAAAATCACCTTATACGACAAAAATCCAAATAGGGCTGGATGTTCGGGATAATTTTCACGATAAAAGTCAATAGTTTGTCCCTGCTCGATCACTGTACCGAGGATGCTAAATAGGGCTATGCATAATAAAAGTGCGATCGCCACTTTGAGATTGGCAAGGAGCGCCACCACCTGATGTCGCCAAATTTGGTTAGCTTGTAATCGGATTTTTTGAAACACGTCACGTCTATGCTTACTAGTTCTAGCTTTGATCTTATCTTAGGTTGCCAGAAAGTAGATCTGACCTTGAGCTACAGTGGGACGACTAAATTTAGGGTAAAGTTAAGCCAATCTTGCAGATATTCTTAGGAACATGATTATATGTCACAGGGCAAAGAAACTACAGTTTTAGTATTGTCTCTGCTAGTTACAGCAGGGATTGCGGGTGGAGGCTACTGGTTCTTTTCGCAACAAAAATCAACAGTAGTGCCAGCCACCACGGCAACACCCGATTCATCACCGCAAACAACTCCCCCCATACTTACATTATCTAACTTAAACCTTGATACGTCTCTACCTAATCCTAATATTTTGGGGATAGATGGCAGTACCGCGATGGTTGCCCTGATCAAAGCCTTGCGTAATGACTTTAGTCAAGTTAATCCAAATATACCGACTTCCTATGGAGTTCCTGATGGCAGTCCGACTGGCTCCAATCAGGGATTGAAAAATCTCATTGATGGCAGTGTAGCGATCGTAGCGACTTCTCGTCCGCTCAAAGCTGCCGAAGCCCAAGCAGGTATCCAACTAGTGCCGATCGCTAAAGATTCGATCGCATTAGTAGTTGGTATAAATAATCCATTTAAGGGTAATTTGACAAAGGATCAAGTACGAGATATTTATCTGGGTAAAATCACGAACTGGTCACAGGTTGGGGGTACAAATCAACCGATTAGAGTGATTAATCGCGCTGTCACAAGTGGCACTAGAGAAGCTTTTCAAGATATCGTTTTACTCGGTCAAGGGTTCGCGCCAGATAGCCCTAACTTTATTACATGGAAACAAGACGAAACAACAGCAATTCTCCGAGATCTAGGTGATAACGGGATCAGTTATGCCACAGTTTCACAGGTAGAGAAGCAAGAAATTGTGAGAATTATTGCGATCGATGGAGTTCTGCCTACAGATACTAATGCAGTTAAAGCTGGTAAATATCCAATTAACCGCAGTCTGTTTTTAGGTGTAAAAAAGACCACTAGTCCTGTCTCTAAGCAATTTATTGAGTTTGCACTTTCGACTCAAGGGCAGCAGATTGTTCAAAGACTAGGATTTGTTTCTATACAGTCTAACTAAAAGTAAGAGAACGCGCTTTTCGCGTTCTCTTACTTTTAGTTAGACTGAGCCTGAGTTGTCTGTTTCAACTAGCTTAGGAGGATTCTTTTTCTGAATTCTATCTTCCTCAATGTCTAAACTACCTGACAGAAAATCTTCGATTTCGGCTCTAGCTGAATTAATCGAATCTTCTATCGGCAAATCAAATGCAGAGAAATCAAATTCAATATCACTTTCTAATTCACTATTGCTATCTTCAGTCTCTACAGAATGTTCGTTAAAGTTAGACAAGTAAGGTAATGTTTGCAAGTCTGGTAAATCCATCGATAGACTTGCAAACTCTTCATCAGCTTCATCCATGAGACTGTCCAGCAGATTGTCAGCAAACCCATAGATTTCGCCATCTGGCATAGTCTTAACTTCATCTTCAGATGGATATCCAATAGATATATCGTCATCTGAGTCAGCAAATTTTGCACTACTTAGATCACTATCTTCATCCACCTTATCAAGCCAATTATCTGAAAAATCCAGAGAAAGATCGGGAAAGGACTCCATAAATTCCGAGTCTAACCCCAAGTTACTAGTCTGAGAAATACCCAAGTCTAGAGAATCTGCTGAAGATTCTAAATCTAGATCGTTTGTTTCATCTGCGATCACCTCAAATATAACTGACTCTTCTAAAGCGTCGTCTGTGAAGTTTCCTGCATCCATGATTTCACTAAACTTGATCGATTCGTCCTCCGATTCCAAGCCTCCAGTTAGCTCTGCGAAGGTTGAGGTATTATCATCAATATCAAAATTGGATTCAGAATTATTGATAAATTCTTGATAGCTTAATTCTGCACCTTGCTCTAAATTGTCATTAAATACTGAGGATAAATCTACGCCTGATTCATTCAGCAAATCTTCATCAGAAGCTATAGCAGGTTCTTCCTCCAATGAATTTATTGAAACGCCAAAATTATCCGCATTATCATGGTCATCAGACATGCCAAAGTCAAAGGCTTCATCCATTAATGCTTCGTCAGATTCTTCCATCAGCGATAAGTCTGGCAGAGCAAAGACCGAACTAAAGCTGTCAGCCACAGAAGAAGGCTGACTTTCAGCCAAATTTTCTTCAAGGACTCCAATCTCTTCTAAATCTGGTGCGATCAAGTCAGTTTGCGAGATTGCATCAGAGACAGAGTCGGGGGGATCTTCACTGTTATTAAGCCCTGAGTCACTCACTAAATACTCGACAACTCTTTCCAAAGGATTTGTGAAAATATTAAAGTTGGAATCGTCATCAGTTATGTCAAAGTTAAATTCTTCACCCATCAATGCATCACTAGTCTCTGCCACACTCGACAAGTCTGGTAGGACAAAAGTTGTATTAAGATTATCAATTATAAATGAAGAATCTTCAGCCAAATCTTCCTGAAAGTTCGGGATTTTGCCAAAAACTGAGGCGATATCGTCTGTTTCCCAGATTGCTTCCGAAGACTGAGCTTCTGGATTTTCAATTTCATCAATCAATGAAGGAAAAGCTAGCTCTGATTCACTTTCTGGAAAGGATGATAAGCTAATGTCCTCGATTTCAGGTTGTGACATTGTAAATGCTGAATCAAAGTCGTCATTACCTAAGTCCATTTGGTCAGTTGACAAATCCTCTTCTATCTCAAAAGAGAAATCTTCAGACAGTTCATCAGAAATATATCCTAACTGCTGATCGTATAGATCTAGCACTGGCGATAATTGTATATCTGTTTCTGATGCGATCGCTATTTCTGGAGCAAAAGAAGCTTCTTGAAGATCTGTAGAAAAATCAAATGGTTTTGAATCAGCCCCTAAATCAGATGATTCCGTCGATAAGCTTTCATCAATTTCAAAGGTGAACTCTGTAGATGTCTGCTCAGATAAATCTTTTGTTATTGGGTCATCACCGATTTCAAAATTAAACACTTCTGAAAATTCATCATCTGAAGAATCCTCAAGATAAATATCGGGGATTTGAGCAGGAAATTCAGATAATTCGCCTTGATTCTCAAGATTATTTGAATAAATATCTACTGGTTGTCCAAAATCAAATGAATTGTTGACATCTTGGTCAGATAGTTCATCATTTAATTCATTATTTACGGGCTCTGGGATCGGCTCCTCAATATCTTCAGCAACAGCAAATTGGTGATGCACCGAATCATTAACAGCTTCATCCAAGTCTTCATCAAATAATGACTCATCAAAAGGCATCTCAAAAGAATCGCCAAAAACTTCATTGGAAGAACTTTCTACAGATTCTTCTAATGACTCATTAATCACGTTGTTGGTTGTGAATTGATCGTAATCTTGTGATTCAGTTAACTCAAATACATTGTCACTATTTGCGATCGCAGCTTCATCGGCATCCTCTGCTGTTTGAGTATCCATAGCAAGTGGATCAAAATCTGCTTGATTAACTTCAGGAGCTAGTATTGAATTATCGCTATCAAAAAATGAATTGGAATTGTCTAGGGTAGATTCTATATTCATTTTGGGGATGATGAAGTCATCATCCATATCTGGAATTGAAAAATCAACAAAAGTTGGTAAGTTCAGATTTGCATCTTCAGCAAGTGGTGACACAGTGCCACCAGCTATATTTTCTGAAAATGAAGATGTAGCAGAAACAATCAGATGATCACTTGAAGCTTCAATGATCGAAGATTCATTCACTCCATCTAGCTGATTTTTTAGAGTTGGCTCAGTATCGTCAAGGGGAGAAAATTCGTCAAACGAACTATCGTCGTCATAGACTTCATGTTTAAGATCCGCAAGGAGAGATTCTTCGATTAGAGAGATATCTGTGAGGTTAGGATAGGTCGCTGAATCTGGATTTTGCTTGTCTGTAATACCTCCAGACATGAAATTTTCTGAAATAGAATCAAAGCTTTGTTCTTTCAGAGATTCAACAGCATTATCATCGATCAGATCGCTGCTAACACCGTCATCAAGTAGATTTTCAAGATATTTATTATCGGTGGCTGTGTTATCTTCCTCAGCTTCATATGTATTTGCTAAAGATGACTCTGATGGAGAAAAGCTGACTGCTGTTACCGCTGTTGCTGCCGCGATCGCAGGTACAACTACACCCAAATTATTAGTCTCGGTATTGCTTGACTCTGTTGAGACATCCAACAAACTATTGACAGATGTCTTATGGGTTAGCCCTCCAGATGATTCGGGCAGACGGAAGAACTGAATGCCTTGCAATAGTCGCTGGGCTTGATTTCCCATCGTTTCAGCTTGTTGTCGAGCCGATCGAGTCAGGTCGGCTGTGCGATCAGCTAACTGAGCAATTTCACTCATATAGCTAGCTGTAGAGCCTGCTGCTTCAGCAATTTCGGTACTAGATTCAGTAATAGCTTGTCCAATTTGGACAACTTCTTCCGTAGCTATTTGAATACTATTGAACGCAGATTGCGATGACTCTACTCCTGATGTAAAACCAGCAACAAGTCCACTTAAATTCTGAACTTCAGCATCGATCGCAGTTACTACGGTTTGGATTTGAGATGTACGCTGTTGCAGCACCGTCAAGCCATCATTGGTTTGAGTTGCCAAATCATTAACTTGCCCTGCGATCGACTCAAATTCACGAGCTACACCAGCAAATTGCTTAGGATCTTTTTGTTCAGCAGCACGAGCGGCGACAAGGGTAGCATTGAGCGCCAGAACTTGAGTCAAAGAAGCGATTTGACCTTGATCTTGGACAAATTGCTCTGCAAGACCCACGAATTCGCCCAATGTTTTCATGCGTTGGACGATTTGGGCTGAACCCGTTTGTAAGACGCTAATACTGTCAGTCAGGGCAATGATCGCCATTTGTCCAGACGCTACTGTGTCGCGTACTTCCTGAAGTGATTGGTTCGCATCGTTTACCTGTGCTGAAGATCTCTCAGCGATAGCAGCAACTTGTTCCGTTAGAGCTTGTCCTTGCGCAACTGACTGTGCTTGTTCGGCGGTGTTTAACACGACAGTTTTGGCTAATTCTTCAAGATCGGCAGCACCTTGGACTACCTGTTTGGCTGTACCTAAGACACTGGAGATGATCTCTACGAGTTTTTCGCAAAGACGGTTAAGGGTGTCGGCGACCAGTCCTGTAGCGCGATCACTTACTTGAGCCTCAATTGTGAGATCACCCTCTTCCATAGATGAGACAACATCTAATAGGTTGCCCACTTCAGCCTCCATCAACTCCGTTTCTACGAAATTTTGCTGGAGCTGTTCTACTGCCGATATATCATCATTCGATGATGATAATGTTTGGTTCAATCCGTTACGCAAACTAATTTCATTGTTTTTTACCTGTTGGAAGGTATTCTTAAGCGAGATTCCAAGATGATCAATTTCATCTTTACCTGGTGCAATATTTACACCTGAATTTCCTAGCTGACTCAAGTAGCGATCGCATTCTTCGGTAAGGGGCTTAAGTCGATTTTTGAGCCTGTTGACGAATAATAATATGGCGATCGCCAAAATCGCACTGATACTAACAGCCGCAACACCGACTGGAAGCATTAGCTTATTGGTGATTTCTGATTCGGGCAACTGGGCTGCAAATAGCAAATCGCTGCCTTCGATTTTGCGGTATGCCCAGAGATTTCCACCAGTTTGGACAATTCCTGACGGTTTAGCTTTAGCTTGTTGAACGAGGCTCGTGAGAGCCTCAGCGATCGCTGGGTTTTGGGTTTGCGTTGCCTGAAACTTATAGGAAGCCGTAACTACTTTGCCACTGCTATTAGCCACGACAAAGCCAATCTTGCTTTCATTGCTAGTATCTTGATATGAAGCAGTATCTACTAATGACAAAAGCTCACTAGCGATCGCATCGGCATTGACAATCCCCACTACTTTCTGTCCATCGCTGATGGGAGCACTGTAGGTGATTAATGTCTTACCCAATGCGGTATAGGGCTGTGACCAAGCGGACTGGCCCTTAAGAGTGTCTTGATAAAATGACGCTTTTTGAATATCAGGGCGATCTCCAGACAAAAATTTATCATTTGGGGCTACCAGCTTTTGACCAGCCGTTTCAGTCTTTAAGCCTGACTGTTCCCTCCATACATAGGGGACAAGAGGCTTAGCTGGAGCAAATAGTAAGTTGCCATTTGAGGCAACCCCCATACCTGCGATGGATTTCTTGTTTTGTAATCCATCGACAATCAGACGTTGATATGGTTCATAGCCTTTGGGCTTTGAAGGTTGCTGGGATAGGATCTTTGCCCCACCTGCAACTTCATCAACTGTCGTCTTAACATCTGAGAGCCTAGCGTCGATTTGACGAGCCTGCGCTTCAGCCGATGTATCAACTTCTCGTCGAGCACTACTTAGTAATTCTTGATAAAACCAATATCCTAGGCCACCTAAGCCTATTAGCGATGTGCCGATCGCAATCAGCAGCAATCCCAGTCCCATTGAGCCTCTTGACTTATTAGGTTTGGGGGCGTTTGGCGATTTAGGCGATCGCTTTGAAGATGCCTGATTGCTCTTGCCTGAAGAAGTCGCTGGGGTTCTTTTAGATGTGCTTGCCATATGCATTCGCTATAGGGAAAGGATCGTAGCATTTTTGTGAAAATCATCCTACACTATACTAGCCCTAATCATGTAGCCAAATAGTATGAAGTTTCAAACTACGGTACATATCAGTGCAAGTACTACTTAGATATCTGCCAGCGTTGAGGTTGCCAAATATGACTAGGAATACTTGATAGGATAATTTCAATGGGAGTATACTCGGTCTCCTTAATATTCGCTACTGTTTGACTTATTTTTTTTGCATGTTTAGCATCGGTGATCGATGAAAACGTTAGCTGATCTACATCTGAAGATTGCTGAAGCTGATCTTGATGCTCATCAATAGTAAGGCTACCGATTACCCGATCTACAATTACCCCAACCCCACCCAGATTTTTGTTGCCCAAATTGTCGGCAAGTTTACTCAGTCTCACCACCGTCAAAGATTCCGTGATTAAAGTGCGTTGTTCCCCCATTAGCAATCGTAATAACAGTAAAGGCATTACATTTGCTTGATGATGCATTACCCCAATGATTGCAGTTTCATAAAAGGGTAAAGCAACAATTGCATTGCGATCAATAATAATAATTTCCGAAACTAATTTGTCGGGAAAATTAACTGTGCGATCGCCAACTTTTGCCACAATATATCGGTTACTCGGTGCGAATAGCTGATCAAGTAGTGGCTCAGCTGCGCTGGCTTGGCTCATCTCAGAAATGCTCATTTCACTCGTTGGGGCAACTTATTCAAAACTTCAGACAATGACTCTCGACTAACTGGTTTGGGCAAATAGTCATTAGCTTTAGCACGTTTTAGTCCATAGTCAATCTCGAGTTTGGTACTTTTGGTTGAGCACAAAATCACGTACTGATCGGCAAGTTGATGTTGCGATCGCAGTTCTCGCAAAAACTTATAACCATCTTGATCTGGCAATACAATGTCTAAGAAAATAGCTGTATAGGAATTGTTGATGATTTTATCTAAAGCGCCAATAGTCGATTCACAGAAATCTACTGTATGCCCAAAATCTTTTAAGAAAGAACTTAACAAATGCCTCTGAATTGCGGAATCATCAATTATTAAAAAATGCTCGCTCATAATTCTTGCCTTGAATTGTATATTGTTAAATAAATGCGGTTACTTACGATTAATTTAGGATAAATGTGAATCTGACAATTATCTGACAATTACTTTTATCTGTCCTTAACTTAGCTTTTCTAATATCTTGAGGATACGTAAAAAAACTGTCAGTACTTGTACAAATTAATGGATTTAAACCAAAATGTTCTTGGTTGCTTTATAGCTTATGAAACAAGCATCATAGTACTGATATAACTATTTCCTAGACTAGGGTGTCTGTTGACAAAGGCGCAAGCTCCCTTAATAAGTTACGTAATTCGTCGCGAAATTTTGGAGTGTCAGATGATGATCTTGGCTTGGCTAGGAAACGACAATTTGCCCATCTTGCCCTAAAGTTATTAGTCATACTGTTCTCAGCAGTAACTAATACCAAAGATAACGAAGCTAATTCCCGTTGACGACGAATTTGTTTGATCAAATCAAAGCCATTTAGACTTGGCATATTTATATCAATAAAAACAATAGTCGGCTTGTATTCTAAGATTCTGTCAGTAGCTGCTTCAGCATCATCAGTAAAATCAACTTGATAACCCCAACTAATTAACAGTCTTTGCATTTGTTGCAATAAAACAGGTGAGTCATCAACGATAAAAACCCTAGGTTCATCTTTGACATTTTTTGGTGCAGATACATTTTGCCGAACGCCAATATTACTGTCAGACTTCCGCTCTTCCAGTGGCACAATTGACACAATATTTTTTTGTGCTAACTTGTCTAGCAATAAGGCTGTGCGATAAATCGGCTGTTTAAAAGTATCGGCGATCGCACAGATTCGATATTGCCCCGTGGTCACCCTAGCAAAAAGCGGGAAATTATCGTTGCCCACTCTTGCCAGTAAATTAGCCGCATCAACAAGTTGCACTAATTGGTAAGGATGTTTTACACAATCAAATTTTTGCCATTGCCTTACTTCATTGGCGATACTATTTTCGATTACTGATAACTGCCAAACAGGTAGATCAATTTGCAGCTCTTCGGCAGGCTTCCATACAAAAGAGAATCCATCCTCTAAATGCAAAGACAACAAATTTTCTAAGATAACTTCTTTTAAAACTTCCTTAGTAATTTCGGGATGTTTTTTGTAAACATTTCTCACGAAAGGATAACAGTAAGGTCGATTATTTTGACGCTGCTCCCATTCAGGAATACGCGAAAAATTAATGCCTTTGCTGTTGTATTTGCGAACCAATGTGGGTATGACTTGCCCTTCTTCTTCTGCTAATACTAGTCCTCCACCCGTAAGTAATAATTTCCACCGATGATATTTTGTCTCCACGCGGATCACTCCCGTAGAACGACTCATGACGCGCATAGCAGCTAAAAGGATATGTAATGTGGCATTCCTCACTACTTGTCCGTCCGTCAAGTTGTTAGACACAAGGTCTGAGTTAGGCAAGGAACCTGTCATAGCAATCATGTTTTTTGACTGGGAGGCACTTGGATGGGGAAAATACTATAATTATTACAAAAAAACGGATCGCATAGTTATAGATCGTAGCAACTACAGCCAAATTCGATTGGTTTCCTTAGATACATTATCCCAAATTGTATTCGGGTTATTGCTATACTGCGTCTAAGCAATTCTACTTAGTTTTATCTTAACATTCAGTGAAGTAGGGTGTTTTAGCGTCAGCGTAACGCACCCAATAAACCCAGTGCTTCGCGATCGCTAGTATGATTTTCAGTTAACTTATCGAGTTTGAGTGCAGCCCGAATAATATGTTGCTGAAACCAATCGGCAATTTCACTAATTCGACATTTCCTGTTTGGTAACCGTCCAAGGGTTAACGAAAATTAAAGATCAGAGGAGATAAGATGAGGTAGGGTAGAAAATATGGTTGAAGAAATCGAGCTAGGCGGAATAAAAGTCCCATTGAGCGACTTAGAAGCGACACCTGAGAGCATCAAACAGGTGCTAAAGATTTTGCTAGAAGAAAGAAAAGAGATAAAACAAAGAATCGAAGCTCTAGAAGAAAAGGTCAACAAAAACTCAAAAAACTCATCGATACCGCCATCGAAGAATGGATTTGGGATGAAAGCGGATAAAGAAGGTAAAGTCAAGAAAAAGCCGTTAAAACTGACAGTAAAAAGAGCAAAGGTGGAGCGAAAACTATACGCAGTCGAAGAATGCGATGAAGTTCATGAAGAAAAGCCCTGTAATTGCAGCAAATGTGGGTACGAACTAAAAGGAGAAGATCCGCATCCCTATAGACATCAAATCGTGGAGCTACCCGTCCTTAAACCACAAGTAACCGAATACAGATTACACACGCTAGAGTGCGAACATTGTGGCGAGAAAAGTCGGGCAAAATTACCAGATATCGTGAGCGAAAAAACATATGGAGCAAGACTAGCCGCCCTAGTGGGAATACTGAGTGTGCAAGCAAGACAAAGCCATCGGCAGACGCAAGGATTACTAAGAGAAGTATTTGGTATCGAAATAAGTAGAGGGACAATCAATAATATCAGACAGGAAGTAAGTGAGGCGATTGCCGCCGCCAGTGAAGAAGCCAAAGAATATGTGAAGCAGCAGCCAGTGGTGAATAGTGATGAGACAGGATTTAGCCAGCAGAATCGAGATGGCAACAACCCAGCCACGAAGAAAGCATGGTTGTGGGTGCTAGTGACACCATTGATTAGCGTATTTCTGGTTACCTTGAGTCGTGGTCAAGAAGTAGCCAAACAGTTAATTGGTGAAACATTCACAGGCTTCTTAGGCAGTGACCGTTATGGCAGTTACAATTGGGTCAAGCCAGAATTGAGGCAAATATGTTGGTCACATTTACTGAGAGATTTTCAGGCTATGGCGGAAAGAACAGGGGCATCGCAGGAAATAGGCACAGCACTACTGGAGAGGAGCTATCGACTGTTTCATTGGTGGCACAGGGTCAGAGACGGCACGTTATCAAAAGAATTATTTATCGAAGCCGTGGAATTGCTCCGAGTTGGAATGCACCAAGAATTAATGTCGGCGGCGGCTATTGAAATTGGCTCTAAAGAAAAATCTCCCCTCGCCAAAACAGTGCGGACTTGCCGAAAACTACTCAAAGTTGAGGCGGCTCTCTGGACATTTGTCTATCAAGATGGCGTGGAACCGACCAATAACTCCGCAGAACGCGCTTTGCGTCCTGCCGTGATTTGGCGTAATCTCAGCTTTGGTTCTCAGTCTCTAGCTGGCAGTGAGTTTGTGGCGAGAATGTTGACTGTCAATCATTCTTTGAAATTACAAGGGCGTTCTGTTTTGGATTTCCTCACCCAATCTTGTCTTGCGGCTCGACTCGGTATGCAACATCCTTCTCTAATTCTTACTGGTCAGCAGACTCCTGTACAAAATCCTAGACCCTTGATCTTTCTGTAGGCTATTGGACGGTTACCTATTTTTTAAGTTCATAAAGTTTTTCTTTGAGCTTATCTAGCTTAATCTTAATGCCAATTGAAAATATTTGATGTGATTAAGTGATTGTGAAAAACTGCTCAACTGTCACAATCGGACAGGCAAAA
>Ga0315901_10007093_pt1 | contig 13297 bp, 8 predicted proteins | sample LakEriMetagenome_10_FD_203761 | JGI IMG/M metagenome (GOLD analysis project Ga0315901, IMG submission 203761) | Freshwater fungal communities from buoy surface, Lake Erie, Ohio, United States - Buoy 2 MA116 | ecosystem: Environmental > Aquatic > Freshwater > Lake | place: USA: Lake Erie, Ohio... | reverse complement strand
TTTCCGGCAAAACCTCCGCGACGCCTCTGGGCAAATCGGCCCGGCGCAGTCAACCTCGCGGCGTGCCTTGTGTTCATAGCCGAATTGCCAGCCCCAACTCAAGGGGAACTTGTCCAAGGGGAACTTGTCCAAGGGGAACTTGCCGAAGGGGAACTTGCCGAAGGGGAACCGGCTGGGCGAACTCGCCGGAGCAGGGGGGCATCTAGCAGTTCGGCTGCTAGCTGCCCTGCTGCTGGCGGTGGGCGGAGTGGACTGGTGCCGGAAGCAGTGATCACCTATTACCTTCACGCTGGGGCGGCTCTCGCTCCCGCGAAAAGGTCCTTCAGCAGCCACTCTCACTCCTCACGCGTCCGCAGCTCCGCGCACCCCTCCAGCCCTCATGGCAGATTTCCGGACTCACATCGCAACCAGCACCGCGCTTGGTGTCGCCTACGGCGCCGGAGCCTGGGCTGTGTTTGAAGTCCCGGGGCCGCACTGTCTCGTCGCCGGAACTCTTTGCAGCATTGGCGGAATGCTGCCCGATCTCGACAGCGATTCGGGCGTCCCCCAGCGCGAAATGCTCTGCTTTGTGTCCGTCCTGATTCCGATGCTGATGTTGCCTCGCTGCCTGCAACTGGGCTGGTCACCCGAGATGATGGTTTTCCTCGCCGGACTGTGCTACGTGGTCATTCGCTTCGGGATCGGCAATCTCTTTCGTCGCTTCACCAAGCATCGGGGGATGTGGCACAGCATTCCCGCAGCCATCATCGCCGGACTGTTCACCTACCTCATCGGGCTCTCACCGGAGTTCGGCATCCGGACTTTTAAAGCCTGGGCCGTAGTCTTAGGCTTTCTCTCCCACCTGGTCCTCGACGAAATCTACTCCGTCGATCTCAATGGTCGAAAAATCAAGGTCAAGAAGTCTTTCGGCTCAGCACTCAAATGGACTGGCAAACGCTGGACGGCCAATCTGTTTACCTGGGGAACACTCACTGCACTCGTCGCTCTGACCATCGGCGACCATCGGCTGATGCAGCCCTTCAATCAAGAGTCAGTAAACTATCGACTGGCCACCTGGAATTGGACCGGCTCTCCGCCCGCGCAACTCCCGCGTCAAGCTCGTTGAAACAATTTCGGAATCGCCAGACAAGGTTCCGGAGAGCTTCCCCGCAACAGAGGTCAACCTTCCGGTTTATCGCTGGCGGCTGTCGATCACAATCGTCACCGGCCCCTCGTTTTCCAAAGTGACGACCATCTCCGCGCGAAAGCGCCCGGTGGCGACTGCGATGCCCCTGGCCCGAGCGAGCTCAACAAATTGAAGATAAAACTGCTCTGCCAGTTCCGGCGGAGCGGCATCGATAAAACTTGGACGCCGCCCCTTGCGCGTATCGGCCAATAAAGTGAATTGGCTGACAACCAAAAGCTCTCCCTGCACATCTTCCAGCGACAGGTTCATCTTGCCAGCTTCGTCCTCGAAGATTCGCAAGCCAATAATCTTCTCAACCAAGTAACTCAAGTCCTCAGCGACATCACCCTGGGCGACTCCCAGCAGCACTACCAAGCCACGCCCGATCGCCCCAACCTGTTCGCCGGCGACCGTGACTGCTCCCTTACGACAACGCTGGATGACCGCTCGCATCCTCTCCCCTCCCATCCGAAACCCACGGAACGCTCGAGCCCCCCTGCCCTCTGACTCCCCTGCCCTCTTCCCCCCCCCTACTCTGCCAGTCAGTTCGGGTCACTTCAGTTCGGGTCACTACTGCAACCAAGCGATGCGCTGATCAAGCGGCCCGCTGCCGGGAACTCGGATTCGAAACGCCCTCCGGCTCAAGCAGTAATTGCCGCAGGCACTCCGCCGTCGTTGAGGCAGCGCCGCGATGGCTGGCGACCAGTTGGGCTGCCCGCGTTCCCCGTTCGCGAGCCCATTCCGGCTCGCACAGTGCCCGACTCGTCAGGGAGACCAAATCGGCCTCACAGGAGATGACCGTAGCCGCGTCGCTGCCTGACAGCAGTTCGACGACATCCTTGAAATTTTGTGTATTGGGGCCAAAGCAAACAACACTGCCGCAGGCTGCAGGCTCGATCATATTCTGACCGCCGCGGGAACCGAGGCTACCGCCGACATACGCTACCGAGGCGAGCGTCCACCAGGCCGCGAGTTCGCCAATCACGTCGACCACCATCACGTCAACAGAGGCGTCTCCCCCGCGGTGAGTGCGACCGCTCCTGAAGCGATAACTCCATGGCGAAGCCCGCAGCGCGGCTTCCAGAATCGAGACCTTTTCCGGATGCCGAGGAACGAGTACCAACTTCAAGTCGGGAAACTCGACCCGCAACTTCCCGAAGGCCGCCAGCAGCATCAGCTCTTCCTCAGGCTGCGTGCTTCCTCCAACCAGTAGCGGTTGTCCGGGGAGCAGCTGAAGTTGAGTCGCGAACCCGACAGCCTGCGCTCGTCCTCGCTCGGGGTCCACGTTATCAAACTTGACATTGCCCGTGACCTTGACCCGATCCGCAGGAGTCCCCAAGGCGATAAATCGCTCGGCATATTCGACCGATTGGGCCAGGACCAAATCCAAGCGGCCAAAGATTCCCGATACTATCGGTCGCCACCGCCGGTAACCCGCAAAGCTCTTGGCACTCAAGCGTCCGTTGACCACCACGAGGGGAACCCGAGCCTGCTTGGCCAGCCTGGTCCAGTTGGGCCAGAGCTCCAGTTCGGCGAGCACAATCAGTTTGGGCTGGAGATTCTCCAGCGTGCGCCGGATCGCCCAGGAAAAATCAAACGGGCAGAAGAAGACCAGGTGCTGGGGGTACTTTTGACGGGCGAGCTCAAAGCCGGTTTCGGTGGTGGTCGAGATGGCGAACTCAAACTCTCCGCGCCGGGTCAATTCGGCCATGATCGGCGCGAGCAGGTTTACTTCCCCCACGCTCACGGCATGCAGCCAGACACGAGGCGCCTGCGCTGCGGGAACTGTCCCGAGTCCGCACCATTTCTGGACCCAACCGCGGCGGTTTTTCCCCCAGCGGAGGCGCCGCCAGAGCAGCCAGGGCGAGGCTGCGGTCCAGGCGATCAGATAGAGACAATTCAGAGCCCAAGCCATGGAAGTCCTTTTCCCTTGGGGGACGGTTCCCTGCACGACGAAACGTGCCGCCCCGGCCAGACCAGTGAGGCCTTTCAAGCACCTCGCATACAGCAAGACTTGTACTTTTTCCCGCTGCCGCAGGGACAGGGATCATTCCTTCCGACCTTCTCTCCGCGGTTGCGAATGGTCTCCGTGACCGCTGGGGCGCTACCGGACTGGTTAATCGCCTCCTGCTGCGTCTCGGCAAAGTCACCCACGGCTTGTACCTCCGGAGCAGCCGCATGGATCGCCTTGGTCTCCACAAAGGTCTCGCGCACGGCTCCTTCGTTGATCAATTCCATTCGGAAGACCAAGTCGGTGACCCGTTCGTTAATCGACTGCCAGAGGGACTCGAACATCCGCATCCCTTCGCGCTTGTATTCAACCTTGGGGTCCAGCGCTGCCATGCCGCGATGCCCAACGGCACTGCGGAGGTAATCCATCGCCAACAGGTGGTCCTTCCAAGCGGAATCGACGACATCCAGCAGCACCATTCGCTCCATCCGCCGAATTTCGGGGTGGTAATGGTCCTCGACCAGAGCTTCCAGTTGCTCCCGAAGTTCGCTCGCCTCCAGATTCTCGACCCGTTCCAGTGGCAGGTCGGTCCGGAGAGTGTCCCGGAACCAGCCGCGCAAATCACCGGCGGCGCCGTTGCCCCCCTTTAATGGGACCTCACCGCTGCGAGCCAGGCTGTCCAGTTTATCGCCGAGCGTAACCAACGTATCCTGCGCCGCGGCCTGCTTGCGACGACTGGTTTCCACCAGCAACTGCCGAATTTCGTCCCGCTGGATTTGATTGAAGTGTTCGACTGAAAAATCAGCGTCAAAGCGCTGGCTGGCCCAACGCGCCAACCCTTCCCGATCGAGTTTCGGGCTGGACGGCGTCGAGAGATCAAACCGGTAAAACCCGGCCATTACCGGAAACTCGGCTTCTTTTTCGTCATATCGGCGAAGGGCCGCTTCGGTCACGATACGGCGAACCTCCTCGCCGGACATCTCTGGCGAGAAATCCGAGGGAGCAAGTTCCAGGGCAAACTTGGACCGAGCCCAAGCCAAGGCGGTGCGAATTCCGAAATCGGGCTGAAGCATGACGGCAGCTTCGTCGAGTTGGACCTTGCGAATTGCTTCGCGAGCCTTCTCCAACAGATACTCGTCCACGCGGTCGCGACCGACCTTTTTGAGTTCGGAGTCGCGGACTCCGATTTGCCAGCGGAGATTGGCAAAATTGGCCAACGCGCCCCAATTCCACTCCGCCTGGTCCTCCGTTAACGGCAGGTTTTCCTCAACCTTGCCCAGGATCTCCGTCTCGGCAGCACCGAACGCATCCTCATGGGCAATCTTGTCGGCTTCATCAAAATTGAGCCTGCGGAAGCTTCTCGGCTCCAACTCACAGCCAAGTTTGCTGCCGGCAAAGGAAGCGAACGATTCGCAGCCAAAGTCGGGACTGAGAAAACTCTTCAGATTGCTGTCGACCTGGTCGCGCACCATGTCGAGAATGATCTCCCGGCAGCTCGCGCCATCGAGAATCTTCTGTCGGAAGCCGTAAATCCGCTTCCGCTGCTCGTCCATCACCTCATCGTACTCGAGCAGGTTCTTGCGGATTTCGAAATTGAATTCCTCACGCTTCTTCTGGGCGCCATCGATCCGCCGCGAGACCATCCGGCTCTCGATCGGCACATCATCCTTGAAGCCACCCATCTCCATGATTCGCCGCATCACGGGACCGGCGAATACGCGAATCAGGTCGTCATCGAAGGAGAGGTAAAAGCGGCTGCTGCCCGGGTCGCCTTGCCGACCGCATCGTCCGCGCAGCTGCAGGTCAATTCGCCGCGACTCATGCCGCTCAGTGCCAATCACATGCAGCCCGCCGAGTTGCTTGACCAACTCCCCTTCCGGCTTCATCTGGTGCTTTTGCTCAATCTGCTGAACGAGGCCGGTCCATTCCTCATGCGGCACATCGAGCCGCGTTTCATACTTGTCCTGCAGCATGGCCCATGCCATGGTCTCGGGATTGCCGCCCAGAATGATGTCGGTACCGCGGCCAGCCATGTTTGTCGCAATCGTAACCGCCCCGCGACGTCCAGCCTGGGCGATGATCTCCGCTTCCCGCTTATGGTTTTTCGCGTTCAAAACCTGATGCTCAATGCCTCTCCGCTCAAGCATCGACGAAAGCAACTCGCTCTTCTCGATCGAGACGGTACCGACCAGAATCGGCCGACCGCGGCGTTGGACCAACTCCAGCTTGTTCCGCTCGAATTCCTGAATGGCTCCATCCTCGGACAACGCGAGCACCACCTTGCTGTCCGATTCACTTTTGATCGTTCCAGTGTAAATCTCGCCAGTTTTCAGGCGGACCAGATCCCACTTGTTGTAGGCCTCGACTTCGTCGGCCACCGCCCGCCACTTGAACTTCTCTGTGGCGTAAATCACGTCCGGGTGCTGAATCCGCTGCATGCTGCGGTTGGTCGGAATCGCAACCACCTCAAGGTTGTAGATCTTGGCAAACTCATTGGCCTCGGTCATCGCCGTACCGGTCATACCGCAGATCTTGTCGTACAGCTTGAAATAATTCTGCAAAGTAATCGTGGCAAGCGTCTGGGTTTCTTCCTTGATCCGCACCCCTTCCTTGGCCTCGACAGCCTGATGTAACCCGTCGCTCCACTGACGTCCTTCCATCAAGCGGCCCGTAAACTCGTCAACGATGACAATCTTGCCTTCCTTAATTACATAATTCACGTCGAGTTTGTAGAGATGATGCGCCTTCAACGCATTGTCGATCATGTGCGGCCAATCCATGTTGCCGAGCGTGTAAAAGCTTTCCACGCCAGCCAGCTTTTCGGCTTGCCGTACCCCCTCGTCCGTCAGGGTGACGTTGTGGTCCTTTTCATTGACCACATAATGTGTGTCCTTGACCAACTGCCGGGCAATCCGATCGGAATCGGCGTAACGCGCAATGTCAGCGTGCGCCGGCCCTGAAATAATCAATGGCGTCCGGGCTTCGTCGATCAGAATGTTGTCGACCTCGTCGATGATCGCAAAGTGCAGGCGACGCTGTGCCTGCTGAAAATTCTTGGGAAAGCGATCATCGCCGCGCGAGGCCGGCCGCATATTGTCGCGGAGATAATCGAAACCAAACTCGTTGTTGGTTCCGTAGGTGATGTCACAGGCATAGGCATCCTGACGGCGCCGGTTGCCTTCTGACCCCTGCATGTCTGACTGGATCGCGCCAACGGTCAGCCCCAGCCCCATGTAAAGCGGCGCCATCCATTCCATGTCGCGGCGGGCGAGGTAGTCGTTGACCGTGATCACATGGACCCCCTTGCCGGTCAGCGCATTCAGGTACGCCGGCAGGGTTGCAACCAATGTCTTGCCTTCACCCGTGACCATTTCAGCCACGGCTCCGCTGTGCAGCACCATCCCGCCAATCAACTGCGTGTCGTAGTGCCGCATCCCCAGATACCGCCGTCCAGCCTCGCGGCAGACGGCAAAAGCCTCGATCAGAATCTCATCCAGTGATTCGCCGTTGGCCAATCGCTCGCGGAAACGGGCCGTTTCGCCGCGCAATTGCTCGTCTGAAAACTGCTGGTATTTCGGTTCCAGCGAATTGACGGCATCGATTTTCGGCTGCAACCGCTTAATAAAACGGGCATTGGCAGAACCAAACAAGCCGGTGATCAAACGGTTGACGCCTACCGCCAAACCGCCGAAAAAAAGCGAAATGAAGTCCCAAATTCGCTCGAGAATTTTGTCCATGTCGATCGAGGTCCACGATGTCGGGGATAAAACGTGCCAAACTGGCAGTCAGGTCACGGCGATTACCGGTCGGCGATTCGACGGCACCCAAAAGCGCAAATCCCCGTGGATTAACAAGTTATAGTTACCGTTTGGACGGGTCAATCGCGTTTACTCAACGGTCCCGCCCAGCCAGCGGTCCGCCAAGTCGTCCGGCAGCCAGCCCCAACCCGCTATTGTAGGCAAGTCGCGCGCCCAAAGGGCTCGACCTCGGGGGTTGAACAGGCTCCGATTGCTCGAGACTGGCAATTTCATCTTTTCCGAGCAACTGACCGGGCAACGGGTCCTGCCATCATCGCGGAAGCGGCCCAAAATCGCGGTCTGGCCCCCTGCCAGCGTTGCCTTCACGGCCGTTTGCCAGTTCCCAATCCAGCCAGCCCGAGACTTGCCGAGGGAGAGTTCTGCCCCCGACACAGGTCGCATTGGCGGGCTACAATCGACAGCCCCCCGCGAGCCGCTCCGAAAGCAGCCGCAGGCTCGAAGGCTTCCCTTTTGTCCGAATTTTCTGTTCCTTTGTTTTCCGTCCCGACATTGCCCGTGCCCAAACAAGTCCACACTCGAAACATCACCGGAGAACTCATTCTCCTGGGCACTGGCACCAGCGTCGGCGTGCCGGCCATCGGCTGTGGCTGTCCCGTTTGCATCGGTCGCGACCCAAAAAACCAGCGCACTCGCGCCAGTGCCATACTCGGACTTCCTGCTGGCAACCTGTTGCTTGATACCGCCCCAGACCTGCGGCAACAACTACTCCGCGAAGGCATCGGAATCGTTCACGCAGTGGTCTACACGCATGAACACTCCGACCACGTAATGGGATTCGACGACCTGAGGCTTTTTCAGTTTTACCTCGGTCATCCCGTCCCCATCTACTGCCGCCCCGATGTGCGACGGCGGATTGAAACAGCCTTTGACTATGCGTTCTCGGGAATTGAGCCAACTCACGCTGGAGCCGCCCCTGCGGTGGACATCCAGGAAATCGGCCTGGATCCGTTCGACGTGCTGGGTGAGACGTTAATTCCGATTCCACTCAAACACGGTCCCCGATTCGATGTGCTCGGTTTTCGTATCGGTCGCGTGGCCTACTGCACGGATGTCAGCGAGATCCCTGAGTCGAGCTGGCCGCTGCTGGAGAATCTGGATGTGCTTGTCATCGATGCCCTCCGCCCCCTGCCCCATCCAACCCATTTGAGTATCGATCAGGCAGTTGCCATCGCCCAGCGACTCCGTCCCAAACAAACCTACTTCACCCACTGCTCCTGTCACATTGATTATGCAGCAGTCAACGCTTCATTGCCTGAGGGGATCGAAGTTGGTTACGACGGGTTGCGAATCCCCTTGAGTTAACGGATTCGGGCTCGCAAAAAAAAGGCCGGACCCGCTATCGCGAATCCGGCCTGTGAACTTGATTGATGAATAACCGGAACCCCTTGGCCTCAGCCTTAAACTCCCGGCAACTCGGCTTCATCCACCGTCCAAGTAGACACCGTCCAATTAGCCTTTACCCAAGGCGCGGGCATAATCCTGAGTGATCTCCAGCACCTCTTCGAGGTAGGGAGTCATCTCGATCCCGTCTGATTTGCTGACCGCCGACTCGAGTTGCTTTTCGTCCTCCTTTTCGGCGTCGTATTCCTCGCGTTGCTTGCGGAACTTCTCTTCATTCAGCTCCACGCTCTTGGCGTTCTTGAAGTCGACATAGCGGGCGATATTCCGCAGGTCCCGGGCAAAGTCTTCCGACTTCTCGATCCGTTCCCGGGACTTGCCTGCCAAATCGGCGACCATCTCGGCGTTGACCATTCCCATTGGCTTGAATGCAGAAGCGGAGACCCGGTCAAACTCCACCGGATAATCCAAGTCGGTCTCGCTCACGTCCATTTTGTCCGTGACTGAGGGCAGAATGATGTCAGAGAGCACACCACGCTTTTGGGTGCTGTCGCCGGAGGGGCGATAAAACTGCTGCATGGTGATTTTGAGCGCCCCGAAATACTGGGGAGCTTCCTGGCCGCGGAAAACAAGTTGGTTCAAATCGAGCAGGCTTTGGACGGTTCCCTTGCCGTGTGTGGTCGTGTCACCCACCACCAAGCCCCGGCCGTAATCCTGCACCGCGCCTGCCAGAATCTCGCTCGCGCTAGCGCTGAACTTGCTGGTCAACACCACCAAGGGCTTGTCCCAACTCAAACCGCGGCGTTCGTCATTGTGCTGTTGAACCTGACCTTGCGGATCCTTGACCTGCACGACCGGACCGTAGTCGATGAACAAGCCGGTGCAGTTAATTGCCTCACGCAAACTGCCGCCGCCATTGCGACGCAAGTCGAGCACGACGGCATCCACCGACTGACCGCGAAAATCCTGGAGGATTTTGTCGATGTCGGTCGTGGTGCTGCGTCCCTTGCTGCCATTGCCAGAGTCCATGTCCGAGTAAAAGCTCGGCAAGTTGATGACTCCAATTTTGAAGGCCGTTCCATCGCCCTTTCGCCCTCGCTCAAAGACCTCCCCTTGAGCAGCCTGGTCATCGAGGTTGACTTTTTCCCGCTGGATGCGGACTTCCTTGGATTCATTCCCGGAAATGACCGAGAGCCGAACCATCGTGTTCGGTTTCCCCCGGATCATCTTGACTACATCATCAAGCTTCATGCCGGTCGCATCGACAAACTCGCCGTCTTCTCCTTGGGCGACCGCAACAATCTTGTCTTCTACCTTCAGTTGGCCCTGCTTGTCCGCAGGCCCCTTGGGCACAATGCTCTTGATGACCGTGTAACCTTCATCATCAGCCGAAAGCGTGGCCCCGATCCCTTCCAGCTCCAGGGTCATCTGGATCATGAAGCTCTTGAAGGTATCTTTCGACATGTAAGTCGTATGCGGGTCGAAGCTGGTCGTTACCGAGGTGACGAACATCTCGACCACATCGCTGCTGTCAAGCTGATTCATGCGGTTGGCGAAGCTGCGATAACGCCGGCGGAGCTTGTCCTTGGGGTCATCCTTCAGCGTCTCATCTCCCTTGAGCACCAGCAGGTTGTATTTAATCCGTTTGCGCCAGCGGTCCTTGAGTTCAGCCTCGTCAGCCGCAAAATCCTGGGCATCGGAATCGGTCAGCAGGGTTTCATCGACAGTGAAATCCAGCGGCTGGTCGACCCAGTACAGGGCGATGTTGACCCCTTCTTCGACGCGCTGCAGAAAGCGTTTGAAAATCTCGAACCCGGCACTGAAGTCCCCCTCCTTGAATTGATCGTCCAGCTTTGACTTCCACTGCTGAAAGCTGTCGATGTCGGATTTGAGGAAATAACTTTTCGCCGGGTCGAGCGACTTGATAAACATGTCCAGGGCTCGACCGGAAATCTTGTCGTCAATCGGCATCTGCAACAGATGCTCCCGCTGCATCAATTCGGCAACCCAGCGGGCACTTTGACGATCGTTCTTGGGAACTTCACCCAACTGCTTGCCGTCGGCGGGCGCCGGGGCCGCAGTCTGGGCCCAGAGCCCCGAGAGTCCGAGCCCGCTTACGACCAGCATACTCAGGCACTTGGTCAACATCGTGCGCACCGGTCCAGTTATGTTTATCTGCAGCGATTTCATGGATCTTTCCTGATTGAAAAAGGAGACAACCCCGCCGGGTTGCCGCCGGAAACTGTCAGCCGAATCCTAAACGGTGGAAATTCACGGGGCAAGATCGATTCACCACCCCCCCCCAGCCCGCTTCAGCCCGCTTCAGCCCGCGGCTGGCCAGTTCCGAGCAGGTTTCAGGCTCGATTTTCCCCAGCTCACGCGCGGCCTCCCGCAAGGTCAGCAGCCATCCATAAACACTGTCGACGCCGTTCAGGTTTCACCCCAAAACAAAGCCTCACCGGAAAAATTCAGGAAACTCGCCACCCACTCCTTTTGGTCGACGCTGGTATCGAATCGGGGTATACTGCCGAGGTCGGGGTGTGGAATTTGATTTATTCTGGTTTTCGGGAACGTTTTTGCGGTGAATGCTTTTTTGCTGATGAGTTCCGCGGCGGCAGCGACCACGGCCCATTTTGAGCTCTCCGACCAGTCAGAAAACCTCCTCGGACGGGATTGGAACTGCCAAATCGTCCTGAATGACCCTCAATGCTCGCGCATCCATGCCTCGATCTACAAAAATGGGGAAGGCTGGTGGATTGCCGACCGCAAAAGCAGCAACGGAACCTTTGTCAACAATCAGCTGATTGACACGGCCCAATTGATCGACGGCTGCGAGATTCGAATCGGCACCTTTTTATTTCGGTTCTCGACCCAGCAGCAACCGCCCACTCCCAGTGAAAAACAGGCCGATGGCCAAGACACTTCGACGATCATCTTTGACCGGAATGTCGCCAGCAATGACCTCGGCGAACAGACGCTCGATTTCCTGAACAACTCGAAACTCGGCCAGGATTTTTATTTTCTCTTTCAGCTGAGCGTCAAGCTGCTGGGACAATCCGACTCGAACGAGGTCATCCAAATCTGCCTGCATCGGCTCGCCGAACGAACCGAGTCGGACGTGGCCGGATTCCTCTGGCTGAACGAAGCCGGTTTGCTGAAACCGAAACTGGTCATTCCCGAGGATCAGTCGGCAAAACTGTTGCTCCGAAAGAACCTGACCAAACGCGTCGTATTGGAAAAACATGCCATTCGCGTGGGCTATGAATCGAGCGATGCCGGCGATTCCTTTGCCGATGCAATCTGCGTCCCGCTGATCGCCGATGAGCAACAGGATGGGAAACTGACCCAGCGGGTGATGGGGGTGATCCACCTCTATCGGCAACACAACCGCTTCAGCGACACGCACTTCGACCTCGCCTGCGCTCTGGCCAACATCATGATGCGGGCCCTGAGCCAAGCCAACCAGCAAGCCTCGCTCGCGGCCCAGCACTCCAGCCTGGTCCAGAAAACGGCAGCAACCGACGAACTGATCGGCGAATGCCAGGGCATGCTCGAACTGAAATCGAAAATCGCCCGGATCGGGCGGGCCTCGGGCAGCGTCCTGATTCGCGGCGAAAGCGGTGTCGGGAAAGAACTGGTCGCTCGAGCCATTCATCGAGCCAGCCCCCGATCCGACCGCCCGATGCTCACCGTCAACTGCGCCGCCATCCCGCGGGAACTGATGGAGAGCCAACTCTTCGGTCACAAAAAGGGAGCGTTCACCTCGGCCGACCGCGACCACGTCGGCTGGTTCCAGCAAGCCGACCTCGGCACCCTTTTTCTCGACGAAATCGGCGAGCTCACACTGGAGGGCCAAGCCAAACTGCTGCGGATTCTCGAGGGGCACCCGTTCATGCCCGTCGGCAGCAGCGAACCGATCACTGTTGATGTGCGGGTCATTTGCGCAACCAACCGGGACCTGCAGGAGTTCGTCGCCGAAAAGAAGTTCCGCGAAGACCTGTTCTATCGCCTCAGCGTCTATGAACTGCGGATTCCTCCCCTCCGCGAACGGGGCACGGACATTCAATTGCTCGTCGATTATTTCCTCAGACACTTCCGCGAGCGGAGCGGACGTTTTGACTTGACGCTTTCACCCGATGCGAACCGCGTGCTGCTCGCCTACAACTGGCCAGGAAATATCAGGCAACTCCGCAATGTCCTCGATAGCGCCGTGGTCATGGCCGAAGGAAACGCGATTGAAGTCGGCGACCTCGGTATCCGGGATGCCCAATCGGCCGAACTGGAATCGCTGCGAATCGACCACTGGGAAAAAAAACTAATCGTCGAAGCGCTCAAGCGGACCGGCGGCAATATGCCCGACTCGGCCAAAATGCTCGGGATCAGCCGGGCCACTCTCTATCGAAAACTCGATGAATACGAGATTTCCAAGCCCGACTAACAGACGACCAAAAGAAAAGGCCGCCCCAGCGGGACGGCCTCTTGTTCGGACCTTGCTCTTTTCGAAGTTCTTTTCGAACACGTTCCATCAGCGGTTGCCACTTCCGAGCTTCAGCGTTTGCTGAGTTTCAGTAGCGGTGAGAGGAGTCGAACCTCCACGCCCGTAAGGACAATTGATTTTGAATCAATCGCGTCTGCCATTCCGCCACACCGCCTCGACCACGAACGGTAAAAGGACCAACTCCCGTTCGCTCGAACTTGGACAAAAAGCCGGGTCGGTTCATTCGCCGAGCAAACGCCCGAACACCAACTGATTGCCGCTTGAAAGTTTAATCTCGCCCCCCGTACTCAGACAAGACCCTGAGAAACTGGTTCGGCAATTCAGCCGGCGCAGCCTGAGCAATTCAGCCGGCGCAGCCTGAGCAATTCAGCCGGCGGAGCCTGAGCGAGCCGGGCGATTTCCGTTACTCACCGCGCAAAGAGCCGACCAGCGGCAGCCTCATAATCGAGCGCGCCGCCAACAGACCGCTGAATAATCCCACCAAGGCGATCAAACCGAACATCCCCAGCAACCATCCCCAGGGAACT
>Ga0315901_10007092_pt1 | contig 13298 bp, 24 predicted proteins | sample LakEriMetagenome_10_FD_203761 | JGI IMG/M metagenome (GOLD analysis project Ga0315901, IMG submission 203761) | Freshwater fungal communities from buoy surface, Lake Erie, Ohio, United States - Buoy 2 MA116 | ecosystem: Environmental > Aquatic > Freshwater > Lake | place: USA: Lake Erie, Ohio... | reverse complement strand
GTAGGTGAACTGGGTCACTTCCATGCCGTTGAGCCAGACCTCCCAGCCCAGGCCCCAGCAGCCCAGCGTGGGGTTCTCCCAGTCGTCCTCGACGAAGCGCACGTCGTTCACCGTGAGGTCGAAGCCCAGGGCCTCGAGGCTGCCGAGGTAGAGCTCGAGGATGTTCGCCGGCGCGGGCTTCAGCACCACCTGGTACTGGTAGTAGTGCTGCAGCCGGTTGGGGTTCTCGCCGTAGCGGCCGTCTTTCGGGCGGCGGCTGGGCTGCACGTAGGCCGCCTTCCAGGGCTCGGGCCCGAGCGCGCGCAGGAAGGTCGCCGTGTGGCTGGTACCGGCGCCGACTTCCATGTCGTAGGGCTGCAGCAGGGCGCAGCCCTGGGCGTCCCAGTAGCTCTGGAGCTTGAGGATGATCTGCTGGAAGGTGAGCATGGAGACCGGCGTGCGAGATGGGTCAGTGTGCGCCCCGATACGGGCTGCAGAGCCCTTGAGTTTACGGGGGCGGGCGCTGGAGCTCGGCAGTGGGCGACCAGCTCTCGGCCACTGCCGGTGCGAGCCAGCGGCCCAGGTCGGCCGGACTGGCACGGATGGCGCTGGCAGAGATGGGCACCTGCGTGCGCGCTGGATCGAAGAGCTCGGCGGCCACTGGCCGCCCCAGGGCCTGCGAGAGGTGCGCAGCGCAGGGCATCACATAGGCTTCGCTCCCCACCATGGCGTCGATCGGCGCGTCCAGCAACTCGTTCAGGCACCAGGCCAGCCAGCGCCAGTGGTCGGGGCCGGGCGCGGTGTCGGGCGGCATCGGGTTCAGGCGCAGGCCGCGTGCATCGCAGCGTTGACGCAGGCGTGTGTCGTCGAGCACCACGCACAGGGCTTGCGGGCTGCACTGCTGCAGCCATCGTTCACGCAGCGGGGCCGGGCAGCTCGCGGGCTCCGGCTGGGCATAGCTCAGCAGCAGCAGCGAGTGGCTCAGCCTCCGGGCGTGGTCGATCAGGGCCTCATGCCCGCGGTGCAGCGGCGCGAACTTGCCCACGACCAAGGCCTGCGCATAGGGCTTCATGGGGCCTTGCGGGCAAGCCGTTGCCAACTCCACCAGCCGTACCAGGCGTTGCACCAGTACACGGCGTACAGCGCGGCGGTCAGCCATAGACCGCGGCTGGCAAACAAGGGCACGGCGATGGTGTTGACGATGATCCACACCGGCCAGGTCTGTACATGGCGCCCCATGAGCAGCAGCTGCGCGACCACGCTGAAGGCGAGCACGGCGGAGTCGGGGTACGGGGCCACTGCGTCCGTCCACGCTTGCAAGGCGCTGCCGTAGGCGACCGTGACGATCACGGCCACCGCCAGCCGCCACCCTAGGCGCGACCAGGCGATCGACGTGACCGGGCGCACGCCGACCCCTGGAGCGTCCGCCCCGGCACGCCAGGCCCGCCAGCCCAGCAGGCTGGTGGCGATGAAGAACAACTGCAGCAGCACATCGGCGTACAGCCTCTGCTGATGAAACAGCCCTGCGAACAGCACGCACCCGACGATGCCGACCGGCCAGGTGCCCACATGGTTGCGGGCTGCGAGTGCGATGGACAACGCCGTCGTGGCGTTGGCTGCAATCTCGAGTGGCGTCATCAACAGGCGAATCGACAGCAGACGCAAAAACGCCGAAGCGGTGAGGCTTCGGCGTGGCAGTTCAGACGGGACGCCGCGCGGGCGCCTTCACTCATTCAGCCGCTTCGGGCGTGCCTTCAGCTGCCACCGGCTCGGGCCGGTCCACGAGCTCGACGAAGGCCATCGGCGCGTTGTCGCCGACGCGGAAGCCCATCTTCAGGATGCGTGTGTAGCCGCCCGGGCGCGCGTTGTAGCGCGGGCCGAGCACGTTGAACAGCTTGGCCACGACGTCGCGGTCGCGCGTGCGGTTGAAGGCCAGGCGGCGGTTGGCCAGCGTGGCGTCCTTGCCGAGCGTGATGAGCGGCTCGACGACGGCACGCAGCTCCTTGGCCTTGGGCAGCGTCGTCTTGAGAGCCTCGTGCGTGATCAGCGAGTTCGCCATGTTGCGAAGCATCGCCAGGCGGTGCGAGGTGGTGCGGTTGAGTTTGCGGGGGCCGTTGCGGTGGCGCATGGTGCGTTCCTGTCTTTATTGAACCCCGGCCGGATCAGGTACCGGGGGTTGCACGCGGGCCGTCTGCGGCCCGCTATCCATGAATGGCGGCTGAACCGGCGGTTCAGCGCTTGTCCAGGCCCTGCGGGGGCCAGTTTTCCAGCCGCGCGCCGAGCGTGAGCCCGCGCGAAGCCAGCACTTCCTTGATCTCGTTCAGGCTCTTGCGGCCCAGGTTCGGCGTCTTCAGCAGCTCGGTCTCGGTGCGCTGGATCAGATCGCCGATGTAGTAGATGTTCTCGGCCTTCAGGCAGTTGGCCGAACGCACGGTGAGCTCAAGCTCGTCGACCGGGCGCAGCAGGATCGGGTCGAAGGTGCCGCTGCTGGCGCTCTTGGAATTGCCCGTGATGGCGCCGCTGTCGATCTCGCCGAGCTTCGGGTCGATCTGGGCGAAGAAGGCCAGTTGCTCGACCAGGATGCGGGCGCTCTGGCGAATCGCTTCCTCGGGCGCGATGGCGCCGTTGGTCTCGATCTCCATCACGAGCTTGTCGAGGTCGGTGCGCTGCTCGACGCGGGCGTTCTCGACGGCGTAGCTCACGCGGCGAACCGGCGAGAACGAGGCGTCGAGCACGATGCGGCCGATGCTCTTGGTCGGCTCGTCGCCGTAGCGGCGCATCGTGCCGGGCACGTAGCCACGGCCCTTCTCGACCTTGATCTGCATGTCGAGCTTGCCGCCCTGGCTGAGGTGGGCGATCACATGCTCGGGGTTGATGATCTCGACGTCGTGCGGCGTCTGGATGTCGCCGGCCGTGACGGCGCCTTCGCCTTCCTTGCGCAGCACCAGCGTCACTTCATCGCGGTTGTGCAGGCGGAAGACCACGCCCTTCAGGTTGAGCATGATGTGGACGACGTCTTCCTGCACGCCGTCGATCGCCGAGTACTCGTGCAGCACGCCGGCGATGGTCACCTCGGTCGGCGCGTAACCCACCATCGACGACAGCAGCACGCGACGCAGTGCATTGCCGAGGGTGTGGCCGTAGCCGCGCTCGAAGGGCTCGAGCGTTGCCTTGGCGCGATGGCCGCCGAGCGGCTCGACCTGGATGGCCTTGGGCTTCAGAAGGGTGGTTTGCATGGGCTGTCTTAGTTCCTGTCAAGACCCTCGGCTCGTTACACCGATAAGGCTGGAGGACCGCGCCGGGCGGGGTGTTCGCCGCTTCGTGCCCGGCGCACGAAGCACGGCGGGACCGAGGCCCACGGCACGCGGCCGCAGGCACGGTCCCGGATTCGGGGTCAGCGCGAGTACAACTCGACGATCAGCGCTTCCTTGATCTCGGCGCCGTGCTGGTCGCGGTCCGGCACCTTCTTGAACGTGCCTTCCATCTTGGTGGCGTCCACCGAGACCCAGTCGGCCAGGCCTTGGCCCTGCGCGAGCTTGAGCGCATCGACCACACGCAGCTGGTTCTTCGACTTCTCGCGCAGCGCGATCACGTCGCCCGGCTTGACCGAGTACGACGGGATGTTCACGACGGCGCCGTTGACGGTAAGGGCCTTGTGGCCGACCAGCTGGCGCGCTTCGGCGCGCGTGCTGCCGAAGCCCATGCGGTAGACGACGTTGTCCAGGCGGCACTCGAGCAGGGCCAGCAGGTTCGAGCCGGTGTTGCCCTTGCGGCGCTCGGCTTCGGCGAAGTAGCGGCGGAACTGGCGCTCGAGCACCCCGTACATGCGCTTGACCTTCTGCTTCTCGCGCAGCTGCATACCGAAGTCTGACGTGCGGCTGCCGCTGGTGCGGCCGTGCTGGCCCGGCTTGCTGTCGAACTTGGCCTTGTCGGCCAAAGAGCGGCGCGCGCTCTTCAGGTAGAGGTCGGTGCCTTCGCGGCGGGAGAGTTTGGCCTTGGGGCCGAGCAGACGTGCCACTTGCGTGTCCTTTGGGTTCGAATCTGACGCGGCAGCTCGCCAACCGGTGTGGCTGGCGGCCCGCGCGAGTCGGCGGCCTTCTTGAGGGGCGGCTTGCCGACGGTGGGCTTGTGTGAGGGGCCGCCCTGGATCAGGGGCTGCCCTTCAGCGAAACCGCCGGTTCGCACAAAAGTGCTCACCGGCGCGGGAAACTCTCGATTGTACGGCGCCCGGCGAAGGGGCGCCGCGGCATCAGATCCGGCGACGCTTTTGCGGGCGGCAGCCGTTGTGCGGGATCGGCGTCACGTCGCTGATGCTGTTGATGCGGATGCCCAGCGAGGCCAGCGCACGCACGCTGCTCTCGCGGCCGGGGCCGGGGCCCTTGATCCGCACGTCCAGGTTCTTGATGCCTTGTTCCTGGGCAGCACGGCCCGCCACTTCGGCGGCCACCTGGGCAGCGAACGGCGTGCTCTTGCGCGAGCCCTTGAAGCCCTGGCCACCACTGGACGCCCAGGCGAGCGCGCCGCCTTGACGGTCGGTGATCGTGATGATCGTGTTGTTGAACGACGCATGCACGTGCGCGATGCCGTCCGCAACGTTCTTGCGGACCTTCTTGCTCACGCGGCGCGCAGCGGTATTGACGGGTGCCTTGGCCATGTTCTCGACTCTTTCAGTGTGCAGGTGCAGCGACGAAGCGGATCACGCGGATCACTTCTTCAGCGCGGCGGCACTCTTCTTCGGGCCCTTGCGGGTGCGGGCGTTGGTACGCGTGCGCTGGCCGCGCACGGGCAGGCCGCGGCGGTGACGGAAGCCGCGATAGCAGCCGAGGTCCATCAGGCGCTTGATGCTGATCGACAGCTCGCGGCGCAGGTCGCCCTCGATCGTGATCTTGCCGATCTCGTCGCGGATCTTCTCGAGATCGGAATCGTTGAGATCCTTGATCTTCTTGCTGTAGGGGATGCCCACCACGTCGCAGATCTTCTGCGCGGTCGTGCGACCGATGCCGTAGATCGACGTGAGGCCGATCTCGGTGTGCTTGTGCGGGGGGATGTTGATACCGGCGATGCGTGCCATGGTGTTTCCTCTCGATCAACCCTGGCGCTGCTTGTGGCGCGGGTCGGTACAGATCACGCGCACCACACCCTTGCGGCGGATGATCTTGCAATTGCGGCACATCTTCTTGACGGAAGCGGCGACTTTCATGGTCTTCTCCTAGGCCCGATCTTGCGATGCGGTTACTTTGCGCGGAACACGATGCGTGCCCGCGAAAGGTCGTACGGTGTCAGCTCGACGGTGACCTTGTCACCGGGCAGGATGCGGATGTAGTGCATGCGCATCTTGCCGCTGATGTGTCCCAGCACCACGTGGCCGTTCTCGAGCTTCACGCGGAAGGTGGCGTTGGGGAGGTTCTCGAGAATCTCCCCCTGCATCTGGATGACGTCGTCTTTGCTCATGATCAGCTCGCCTTGAAGTTGGCCTTCTTGAGGAGCGATTCATACTGCTGGCTCATCACATAGCTCTGGACCTGGGCCCAGAAGTCCATCGTGACGACGACGATGATCAAGAGGCTGGTGCCACCGAAGTAGAACGGGACGCTGTACTTCAGCACCAGGAACTCGGGCAGCAGGCAGACGGCGGTGATGTACACGGCGCCGGCCAATGTGAGGCGGCCGAGGATCTTGTCGATGTAGCGCGCGGTCTGGTCGCCGGGGCGGATGCCGGGAATGAAGGCGCCGCTCTTCTTCAGGTTGTCGGCGGTCTCGCGGCTGTTGAACACGAGCGCCGTGTAGAAGAAGCAGAAGAACACGATCATCGCGGCGTACAGCATCACGTAGATCGGCTGGCCGGGCGACAGGGCCGCGGCCATGTCCTTGAGCCAGCGCATGCCGTCGCCGGCCGCGAACCAGCCCACCACGGTGGCCGGCAGCAGGATGATGGAGCTGGCGAAGATCGGCGGAATCACGCCGCTCATGTTCAGCTTCAGCGGCAGGTGCGAGCTCTGGCCGCCATAGACCTTGTTGCCGACCTGGCGCTTGGCGTAGTTGACCAGTATCTTTCTCTGCCCGCGCTCCACGAACACCACGGCGAAGGTCACGAAGATCACCAGCGCGATGATGAACATGCTGGCGATCGGGCTCATGGCACCGGTGCGCACCAGCTCGAACAAGCCCGCGATGGCCGAGGGCAGCCCGGCGATGATGCCGGCGAAGATCAGGATCGAGATGCCGTTGCCCAGGCCGCGTTCGGTGATCTGCTCACCCAGCCACATCAGGAACATCGTGCCGGCGACCAGGCTGACGACCGTGGTCATGCGGAAGCCGAAGCCCGGGTTCATCACCGTGCCGGCCGCGCCTTCGAGCGCCAGCGCAATGCCCAGGCTCTGGAAGATGGCCAGCACCAGCGTGCCGTAGCGCGTGTACTGCGTGATCTTGCGGCGACCCGACTCGCCCTCTTTCTTGATGGCCTCGAGCGTGGGCACCACGTAGGTCATCAGCTGCATGATGATGCTGGCGCTGATGTACGGCATGATGCCCAGGGCCAGCACCGAGAAGCGCGCGAGCGCGCCGCCGCTGAACATGTTGAACATGTTCAGGATGCCGCCACTCTGGCCGGCAAACAGCTGCTGCATCGCCTGCGGGTCGATGCCCGGCACGGGGATGTGGCCGCCGATGCGGTAGACCACCAGCGCCAGCAGCAGGAAGATGATTCGGCGACGCAGGTCGCCGAACTTTCCGCTCTTGGCCAGTTGGTTGGCAGCTGTGACCACGGCTACAGGCTTCCTTGGGTTCCGGGTGGATCAGGCCGAAATCAGACCGCGACCGAGCCGCCAGCGGCTTCGATGGCGGCCTTGGCGCCGGCGGTGGCGCCGATGCCCTTGAGAACGACCTTGCGGCTCAGCTCACCGGCCTTGATCACCTTGACGGTCTTGACCAGCTGGCTCACGAGGCCGGCGGTCTTCAGCGTCAGCAGGTCGACCTCCTCGCCCTCGAGCCTTTGCAGGTCGGTCAGCGTGACTTCGCCGTTGTACTTGAGCTGCGCGCTCTTGAAGCCGCGCTTGGGCAGGCGACGCTGCAGCGGCATCTGGCCGCCTTCGAAGCCCACCTTGTGGTAGCCACCGGCGCGGCTCTTCTGGCCCTTGTGGCCACGACCGGCGGTCTTGCCCAGGCCCGAACCGATGCCGCGGCCGACACGGCGGCGCGACTTCTTGCTGCCCTCGGCGGGCTTGATCTTGTTCAGTTCCATCAGAGCACCTGGACGAGGTAGTCGACCTTGTTGATCATGCCGCGCACGGCCGGCGTGTCCTCGAGCACCTTGGTGCTGTTGAGCTTGCGCAGGCCCAGGCCGCGCACCGTGGCGCGATGCGACTCGCGCGTGCCGGCGACGCTGCGCACCAGCTTGACGGTGAGCGTCTTCTTGTCGGTGGTGGTGGTCATGTGGTTTCTCCGCGGTCGGCTCAGTTGAAGAGTTCTTCGACCGACTTGCCGCGCTTGGCGGCGATCTCGCCCGCCGTCGACAGGTGCTTGAGCGCGTCGAGCGTGGCACGAACCATGTTGTACGGGTTCGAGGAGCCCAGGCTCTTGGCGACGATGTCGGTGATGCCCATGACTTCGAACACCGCGCGCATCGGGCCGCCGGCGATGATGCCGTCACCCGGCTTGGCCGGCGCCATCAGCACGCGGGCGGCGCCATGCTCGCCCTCGACCTTGTGGTGGATCGTGCCGTTCTTCAGCGCGACCTTGATCATGTTGCGGCGGGCCGACTCCATGGCCTTCTGCACCGACACCGGCACTTCCTTGGCCTTGCCCTTGCCCATGCCGATGCGGCCATCGCCGTCGCCGACCACCGTGAGCGCCGCGAAGCTGAGCGTGCGACCGCCCTTCACGACCTTGGTGACGCGGTTGACCGCGATCATCTTTTCCTTGAGCCCGTCGTCGTTGCCTTCGGCCTGGGCGCGGGGGGTGAACTTAGCCATTCTTTGGATTCCTCTGCTCGAGAGCCGTCGCCGGGATCAGAACTGCAGGCCGGCTTCGCGCGCGGCCTCGGCCAGCGCCTTGACGCGGCCGTGGTACTGGAAACCCGAGCGATCGAAAGCGACCTGCTCGATGCCGGCGGCCTTGGCCTTTTCGGCGATGCGTTTGCCCACCAGCGTGGCTGCCGCGACGTTGCCGCCGTTGCCACCGAGCTGATCGCGGACTTCCTTCTCGGCCGTGCTCGCGCTGGCCAGCACCTGCGTGCCGTCGCCCGAAAACACGCTGGCGTAGATGTGCAGGTTGGAGCGGTGCACCGCAAGGCGCGCGACGCCCTGGCCGTTGATGCGCAGCCGGGTCTGGCGCGCGCGGCGCAGGCGTTGTTCTTTTTTCGTCAAGCTCATGGCGCTGCTCCTTACTTCTTCTTCGTCTCTTTCAGCACCACGCGCTCACCGGCGTAGCGGATCCCCTTGCCCTTGTACGGCTCGGGAGGACGGAAGGCGCGGACCTCAGCCGCCACCTGGCCGACGGCCTGCTTGTCGGCGCCGCGGATCACGATTTCGGTCTGCGTCGGGCAAGCCACCTTCACGCCGGCGGGCATGTCCTTGACGACCGGGTGCGAGAAGCCGATCTGCAGGTTGAGCTTGTCGCCCTGGGCCTGGGCACGGAAGCCCACGCCCACCAGCTGCAGCTTGGTCTCGAAGCCCTTGGCGACGCCGGTGACCATGTTGTTGACGAGGGCACGCATCGTGCCGCTCATCGCATCGGCAGCCGCGCTGTCGTTCGCTGGGGCGAACTTCAGCGTGCCGCCTTCGTTCTTGATCGTCACCAGCGGGTTGACGGCGCGCACGAGCGTGCCCTCCTTGCCCTTGACGGTGATGCTTTCTGCCGAGATCGCGACGTCGATGCCTTGCGGCACGGCGATCGGCATCTTTCCTACGCGGGACATGCTTGTGCTCCCTTTACGCGACGTAGCACAGGACTTCGCCACCGACACCGGTCTGGCGAGCCTTGCGGTCCGTCATCACGCCACGCGGCGTGGTGACGATGGCGACGCCGAGGCCGTTCATGACCTGCGGGATGGCGTCGCGGCCCTTGTAGATGCGCAGGCCAGGGCGGCTGACGCGCTCGATGCGCTCGATCACGGGGCGGCCGGCGTAGTACTTCAGCGCGACTTCGAGGTTGGACTTGCCGCCTTCGCTCTTGACTGCGAAGCCGTCGATGTAGCCCTCGTCCTTCAGCACCTGCGCGATTGCGACCTTCAGCTTCGACGACGGCATCGTGACTGCCGCCTTCGCCACGCTTTGCGCGTTGCGGATGCGGGTCAGCATGTCGGCGATGGGATCACTCATGCTCATGAATATTGCTCCTGCTCTTCGCCGCGCTTACCAGCTGGCCTTGACCATGCCGGGGATGTCGCCCTTGAACGCCAGTTCGCGGATCTTGTTGCGCGCCAGGCCGAACATGCGGAACGTGCCACGGGCACGGCCGGTCAGTTCGCAGCGGTTGCGCAAGCGCGTCGGGTAGGCGTTGCGCGGCAGCTTCTGCAGCTCCAGGCGCGCGGCGTAACGCTCTTCGTCGCTCTTCTTGGCGTCGTTCGCGATGCCCTTGAGCTCGGCATGCTTCTTCGCGTACTTGGCGACCAGCTTCTCGCGCTTGTCTTCGCGCTGCTTGACGGACAGTTTGGCCATGGTTTCCTCGGTCGCCTTCAGTTCTTGAACGGGAACTTGAACGCCGCGAGCAGCGCCTTGCACTCGTCGTCGGACTTGGCGCTGGTCGTGATGCTGATGTTCATGCCGCGGATCGCGTCGATCTTCTCGTACTCGATCTCGGGGAAGATGATCTGTTCCTTGACGCCGATGTTGTAGTTGCCCCGGCCGTCGAAGCTGCGGCCGCTGATGCCGCGGAAGTCGCGCACGCGCGGCAGGGCCACGGTGACGAAGCGGTCCAGGAACTCGTACATGCGGATGCCGCGCAGCGTGACCATCGTGCCGATGGGCACACCGTCACGGATCTTGAAGCCGGCGATGGCCTTCTTGCTCTTGGTGACCACGGGCTTCTGGCCGGCGATCTTGGTGAGGTCGCCGACGGCGTTGTCCATCACCTTCTTGTCGCTCACGGCCTCGGAGACGCCCATGTTCAGGGTGATCTTCTCCAGGCGCGGCACCTGCATCACCGAGGTGTAGCCGAACTTGGCCATGAGCTCGGGGACGATCTTCTCTCGGTAGATCGTCTGCAGACGGGCGCTGGTCACCGCGTCGGCCTTCCCGGCAGGAACTGCTTGGGTCTTTGCCATGATTACGCCTTGATCTCTGCGCCGCTGGACTTGTAGACGCGAACGCCGTTGTCCTTGGTCTTGCGAGCGGCCTGTTCAGCCTTGTCGAGCAGTTTGATGGCCACGCGGTCCGCCTTGCCCGTGGCCGGGTTGAAGATGGCCACGTTGCTCTGGTGGATGGGCATGGTCTTGTCGATCACGCCACCGGTCGTGCCCTTGAGCGGGTTCGGCTTGGTGTGCTTCTTCACGACGTTGACGCCATCGACCACGATGTGGTCTTCGTCGACGCGGCGCGACACCGTGCCACGCTTGCCCTTGTCGCGACCGGCGATCACGATGACCTGGTCGCCCTTGCGGATCTTGTTCATGTCAGAGCACCTCCGGAGCCAGCGACACGATCTTCATGAAGCGCTCGGTGCGCAGTTCGCGCGTGACCGGCCCGAAGATGCGGGTGCCGATCGGCTCGAGCTTGGCATTGAGCAGCACGGCGGCGTTGCCGTCGAACTTGATGAGGGAGCCATCCTGGCGGCGCACGCCCTTGGCGGTGCGCACGACCACGGCGCTGTAGACCTCGCCCTTCTTGACGCGGCCCCGCGGTGCGGCTTCCTTGATGCTGACCTTGATGACGTCGCCGATGCCGGCGTAACGCCGCTTCGAGCCGCCGAGCACCTTGATGCACATGACGGACTTCGCGCCCGTGTTGTCGGCCACGTCGAGCCGCGATTGCATTTGGATCATGTTCGTATCCCAACTTGGAGGCGTTGGCTGCCGGCGTTCACGACTTTTCAGCCGTTTTGCCTGCAACCCTGCACCCAGTCTTGGGCCCGTGTGTGGGTTTGGAGCCGACTTCGTCGTGTGACTGCCTGTTCAGCAGCCGCACGCCAACGCCGGCGAAGCCTTGCAGTATGGCACAGGCTGCGTCGGCGCGTCAAGCGCCGCCGCAGCCCATTCGATGCGGCCTTGCCGGCAGGCTCAGGCCTTCAGCGCGCGCGCCTGCGCCAGCAGCGTGCCCGCGTCGCTGACCTCGAACTTGGCCGGCGCCTCGATGTTGAGCGCCTTGACCACACCGTCGACGACGAGCATCGAGTAGCGCTGGCTGCGCACGCCCATGCCACGCGCCGTGAGGTCGAGCGTCAGGCCCGCCGCGGCCGTGAAGGCGGCCGAGCCGTCGGCCATCATGCGCACCTTGCCGGCGGTGTGCTGATCACGGCCCCAGGCGCCCATGACGAAGGCGTCGTTCACCGACACGCACCAGATCTCGTCCACACCGGCGGCCTTGAAGGCGTCGGCGTGCTCGACGAAGCCCGGCACATGCTTGGCCGAGCAAGTGGGCGTGTAGGCACCGGGCAGCGCGAAGATCGCGATGGTCTTGCCGGCGGTGCTCTGCGCAATGTCGAAGCTGTTGGGGCCGATCGAGCAGCCATTGCCCTCGACCTCGACGAATTCCATCAGGCTGCCTGCGGGCAGCTTCTCTCCAACCTTCAGCATGGGGCTCTCCTCAGGGGTGGGCACGCGGCGTTCGCGGGCATGAAAAAACCGGAGGCGGCAGTGTCCGCGCTCCGGTTCAGGTCTGCGGCCGCGGGGTTATCGCGGCGCGGGGTCGTCAGACCAAGCCGGCCTTTTCGATCAGGCGCGTCACGGTCCAGGACTTGGTCTTGCTGATCGGGCGGCCTTCGGCGATCTCGACCACGTCACCCAGCTTGTACTCGCCCTTTTCGTCGTGGGCGTGGTACTTGCTGCTGTGGCCGACGATCTTGCCGTAGAGCTCGTGCGCGGTGCGGCGCTCGACCAGCACGGTCACCGTCTTGGCGCGCTTGTCGCTGACGATGCGGCCGATGAGGGTGCGGCGGTTCTTCGCCGGGGCTTGCGCAGTAACTTGAGTCTCGCTCACTTGGCGGCCTCCGTCGCGGCAGCCTTGACGGCCGCACGCTTCTTCTCAGCGATGATGGTCTTCACCCGGGCCACGTCACGCTTCATGTTGCCGAGCTGCGTGTGGTTGGTGAGTTGCTGGGTCGCCTTCTGCATGCGCAGGCCGAAGTGGGCCTTCAGCAGATCGGCGACTTCCTTCTCGAGCGCCGCGATGTCCTTGGCGCGCAGTTCAGATGCCTTCATGTCCTTGGCTCCTTCAGGTGCCCACCTGTCGCGCCACGAACGTGGTGCGCAGGGGCAGCTTGGCGCTGGCGAGCTGGAAAGCCTCGCGGGCGAGCTGCTCGGGAACGCCGTTGATCTCGTAGAGCACCTTGCCCGGCTGGATCTCGGCGACGTAGTACTCGGGGTTGCCCTTGCCGTTACCCATCCGCACTTCGGCCGGCTTCTGCGAGATCGGCTTGTCCGGGAAGATGCGGATGAAGATGCGGCCACCGCGCTTGATGTGGCGGCTGATGGCGCGACGAGCGGCTTCGATCTGGCGCGCCGTGATGCGGCCGCGCTCGGTGGCCTTGAGGCCGAACTCGCCGAACGACACGGCTGCGCCACGCGTGGCGATGCCGGTGTTGCGGCCCTTGTGTTCCTTGCGGAACTTGCGACGTGCAGGTTGCAGCATCGTCACTCTCCTTTGGTCTCGCCCGCCGCCGGGGCAGCGGCCTTGCGGACGCGCTTCACGGCGGGGGACTTCGGGCCATCGCCAGCGGGTGCGGCGGGGGCTGCGGGCGTCGAAGGGGCGGCATCGGCACGCGGGCCACGGTCGGCACCGGGCGCACCCGGGCGGCCACGGCCGGCACCCGGGCGGCCATCGGGGCCACCGGGGCGCGGGCCACGGCGGTCGCGGCGCTCGTTGTCGGCGTCGGTCTTGGGCAGCTGCGGGGCCTCGCCGTTGGCCAGGCGGTCACCGCGGTAGACCCAGACCTTGACGCCGATGACGCCGTAGGTCGTCTTGGCTTCGGAGAAGCCGTAGTCGATGTCGGCACGCAGCGTGTGGAGCGGCACGCGGCCTTCGCGGTACCACTCGCAGCGGGCGATCTCGATGCCGTTCAGGCGGCCCGACGACATGATCTTGATGCCCTGCGCGCCCAGGCGCATCGCGTTCTGCATCGCGAGCTTCATGGCGCGGCGGAACATGATGCGCTTCTCGAGCTGCTGC
>Ga0315901_10007091_pt1 | contig 13298 bp, 9 predicted proteins | sample LakEriMetagenome_10_FD_203761 | JGI IMG/M metagenome (GOLD analysis project Ga0315901, IMG submission 203761) | Freshwater fungal communities from buoy surface, Lake Erie, Ohio, United States - Buoy 2 MA116 | ecosystem: Environmental > Aquatic > Freshwater > Lake | place: USA: Lake Erie, Ohio... | reverse complement strand
TTCAAGCCTCACGGTATTCAAGCCTCACGGTGTTCAAGCCTCGGTGTTTTCATCTGGATTTAGTTTCCGTTGAGCTGCACGTTTGCTACGAGTCGGATTCGCGGAGATCGCTTCGGGTTCGACCGCAGCTTTTTCGAGCTGATTTTGCATCTTGCGGATCCGATCTGCAAGGGACTCATTGCCTATCCGATCCCGGATTCGTTCGACCATCAGCGGAAAGGAAAAGGGGGTCCATTGATCGACGAGCCGATAGACCCAGCGATTGGCTTGCATCCGACGGATGGCTCCTTTGAGCCTTTGAATTTGAAGCTGGTCGGCAAGCACTTCGTCGCTGGCCTGCCAGAGCAGCAGATTCTGTGCATCGTACTGTTTGAGGGCATCGAAGACCATGGTCGTCGACGCTTGGAGGTGACGCATCGATTTGGATTTACCGGGTGTACCCGAATGGATCAACCCTGCGATGCGCGCGATGTCTCGAAACCTTCGGCGCGTCAATTCCGTGGCGTTTAAACTCGCGAGGATATCGACTTCCAGATTGGCAAGATCGAGGTATTGAGGAATGTTTGCAAGCTCGATATTCATCGGTTCGGCGCAATAGAGCATGACTCCGTAATCGTTCACAGCGATCGAGAGGGTATTGCGGTGGGCCTGGGAGATACGATAAGCCAGCAGAGCACCGATCCCCTCGCTGACCGAGCGTCCTTCGAAGGCATAGAGCATGATCGAATCGCCATCGCGGTTATTGCAACGCTCGACGAGGACTTCATCGAGTCTTGGAATATGGCTCCAGCGTTTTTGCAACTGCATCAGTTCCGAGAGCGACTCGAGCGATGGACTGACGGGTTGCCCGGAGGCGATTTGGTCGATCAGTCGCCGGACTCCCTCGGCCAATTCACTCGAAAGAGGCATATTCCCACCGAGCCATCTGGGCACCGCAGTCGGATCGCCCTTGGCCTTGCGAACCCAAACGGTTCCTTCGCGGATCCACTCCATTTCGAGCAATTTGCCACCGAGAAGAAACTTGTCCCCTTTTTTGAGCTTCGCAGCGAACGATTCTTCGACAAATCCGATTTTACCTCCGGACATGTACTGGACTTGAATCATCATGTCGGAGGTGATCGTACCGATGGCCATGCGATGACGTCGAGCGATAGCCACATCGCGCACCGAGTACTTTCCAAACTCCAGTGTGACGCGATGAAAGTCTTGGTAGGCATGCAGGCAGCCGCCGGTGGTTACAAAGTCCAAGACCCAATCGAGATGTTCGTCTGGAAGGTTCCGATAAGCCCAGGTCGAGCGGACCTCGTCGAGGAATTGTGATTTCGAATAGGGGGCGCTGAGAGCTACGGTCACCGCGTGCTGGACTAGGCAATCCAAGGGGGCATCGAGGGTGCCTCGCTGTTCGATCTGCTGATTTTCGATTGCTTCGCGGGCGGCTTGGAGTTCGATGATTTCGAATGCATGCGAGGGGACGAAAGCCAGCTTGCTCGTGCGACCCGGGGAGTGTCCACTGCGGCCTGCGCGTTGGATCAATCGGGCGGTTCCTTTGGGAGATCCGACCTGAATCACTTGGTCGACCGGAGCGAAGTCGACGCCAAGATCCAAGCTGCTGGTGCACACGACGGCAACTAGCTTGCCATCGACGATCGCTTGCTCGACCCAGGTCCGCAATTCAGGGGCAAGCGATCCGTGATGCACGGCGATACGTCCTGCCCAATCCGGGCGAGCTCGCAAGAGGGCTTGGTACCAAAGTTCGGTTTGATTGCGTGTATTGGTGAAAACGAGGGTCGAGTTCGCTGCGTCGATTTTCTCGATGACATTCGAGAGCATCGCAAGCCCGATGTGACCTGCCCAAGGAAACCGATCGATCGACTTGGGTAGGAGGATCTCGAGCTCCATCGCTCGGCGCTGATCGCTTCGGATGACCGAAACGGGGCGTAGGGGAGCCGGGCCGACGAGCGAGGACAGTGCATGCTCGGTATTTCCTATAGTCGCCGAAACGCCCCAGCGAAGCATGTTCGGAGCGATGCGCTGAAGGCGAGCAAGAGCCAGTTCGGTTTGAATACCTCGTTTGGATCCGAGAAGCTCATGCCATTCATCGACCACGACCGTGCGCAGATGCTTAAAGGTCTCAAGGGACTCCGGATAGGACAGCAGCAGAGTAAGGCTCTCCGGGGTAATCACCATCGCGGTGGGGGGCGATTGGCGTTGGCGCAGTTTGGTCGCGCTGGATGTATCCCCAGTGCGTTGCTCGAGGGACCAAGGAAGATTCAAACCGTCGATGCATTCCTGGAGTGCCAAGCAGGTGTCGTTTGCAAGCGCTCTCAGAGGGGTGATCCACAAGGCCAGCAAGGGCGGGGCAGGGGACTGGCGCTTGCGCTGCGTCCAGAGAGACTCCGGGAGTGGGGATTCGAACCAATTGCCCAATGGCCCTAACCATGCGGCTTTGGTTTTCCCCATGCCCGTACTAGCTAGGATCAGTCCGTGGTGGGCCGATGCGTGCGCCGACCAAGCCTGGAGTTGCCAATCGAAGGGTGTTTGCTTCTTGGATTCCATCCACCGCTGGATCGCTTGGAGGGATGCTGCGCTGCCCCTTGTCGCAACAGGACAATGATCGCAAGAAGGGGTAGAGTCAGGGTCCATTCGACGTGTTGGATATTCGAGGAAGAATCAGGTGGTCCGGACATGGCACATCGCAAGGAGACTTTACCGCAGAAGCGGTGCGTTGGGTGCGGGAAGCTATTTTCCTGGAGGAAGAAGTGGGCAAGGGATTGGGATCAGGTCAGGTACTGTAGCGAGCGGTGCCGCCGAAACAAGCCTCCGAGTCCGAAACCTACTCCATTAGCTCCTACCCCAAAGTAGAGCTATGGTCCCCAATCGCTCTACACGACGCGCTAGCGGCGGCGTCTTCCAGTGTAGAGCTATTGTCCCCAATAGCTCTACACGACGCGCTAGCGGCGGCGTTTTACGGGTTTCGGCTGTTTGGCCCACGGGTCACGGTGACTTATAACGCCGATCGATTGGGGACAATCGATCACTACTAGCCGCGTTTCGTAGCATAGAGTTCGGCGTAGGCGATCGCCCAGTCGTCGACGGCTTTGTTGAAGCGCTCGATGTCGACTTGCCCTAGAGGTTGATACAGAGCACGCGTCAGGAGCTCGCGGTCTGCAATGGTACCTTTGGCTTGGACATCAAGCACGAAGAACTCGTTGACCGGTCGGACAACCAACTCGAACCGAGAGTACTTGTTCGAACGCATCCCTTTTTCGATGACCAGATCATCGCGGGTGCAAGCACTCCCCCAACCGCTTTCGCCGAAGACCGATTGGTAGCGGAAGCCCGGGAACAGATCGATGAGTTTCTTCACGACCGATTCGATGCGCTCGGAGAGTTCCAAGCGGTACTTGCCATGGAGTCGCTTGTGCTCCTCGGCTTCTTGCTTCTTGCGTTGCTCTTCGGACAAGAGCGACTCGGCCTTACTTGCCCCGCGAGCAACAGCTTTCTTCAAACGTTCCTCGAACTCAGACATCATCGGTCCCGGGATTTGGGTTGTTAGCTCCTTCCGGTGTACCGCTTGGAGTCTCGTTGCTTGGGTTAGGGTCCGCAGGCGACGAGGGTGGAGGAGGGGTTTCTGGGGTGTTAGGACCTTTCTTGAGGTATTGCATCAGGTCGCCGAAGGAGCGGAGGGGTTCTTTGCCCTGCTGCATTGCTTCGGTGATTGGTTTTTCGGGAACCGGCCGGGAGATTTTCACTTGCCGATTCGAACGTCCTTCGCTGTTTTCGGAGTAGCCTTGGCCCGAATTGGACCGACGGTTCGAATCGGGTTTGCGGTAGGATCCTCGCGAATCGCCAGAGGGCCGAGGGCCGCGATTGTCGGGGCCGCGATTGTCGGGGCGGTTGTTGTTGGGTCGATCGCCACGAGGCTGTGAGGATCCTCCGGCGACGTTTGGCCGACCGGGTCCTCTGCGGTCTTGGGGAGAGGCTTGTCGATCCGGACGGCTTCTCGAATCGTTCTGCTGGCGTTGGTTGTCCGTATCGCGATGATTCGATTCGATTTCGGAGCCTGGCGCTCGGGTGGTCAATGCTACGCGCTTCTTTTTGTCATCGGTGTGCAGCACCCAGACTGGGATCACATCGCCGACCTGGACGAACTGGTGGGCGTCTTCGATGAACGAGGGCCCGAGTTGGCTGATGTGGATGAGTCCTGTGCAGTCTGGTCCAAGTTCGACAAAGACGCCAAAGTTAGCGATGCCGATGACCAAGGCTGAGAGCATGGAACCCGGTTCGAGGCGTTCCATCGTAGGGACGTAGCTTCGGAGTGGGACCGGATACTGGAAGTCGCGCCCATCGGCGAAAGGGAACTGCAGAGCGCGGGATACCGAGAGCAGTTTGGAGCGTCCGACTTGCCAGCTTCGAGCGAGTTTATCGGCGTCGATGGCCAAGGCAGGGCGTTCCATTGGCTTTTCGGGAATCTCGGGCATGCTGACGGGAGTTCTTGTAGCTCCGGGGGGCGTCTCGCTCGGGGCGGGAGTTTGGGCCGACTCCTCGAGGGCTGCTGGGACCTCAGCGATCTGAGCCACCTCAGGATTTTCTGAAGTTGCAGAGGATTCTGTCGTGTTAGGAATTTCGGTGGTTTCGGTGGTTTCCGATGCTTGGCTCGTTGGCGTGGCTACTGCATCTGGTGCGACTGCTGCGTGCGATTCATCTGCTGCGTCTGCTGGGCTCTCCGATGCATCGGATTGGGATTCGATGACGCCGAAGTTGGGATTGATCTCGTCGGCATGGGAATCGAACCCGAAAGCTTCGACCAATTCGGAGCTTGGAGCATCGAGCGCCATGGATTGAGCCGCAGCGATGGCGGCTGCAATTTTATCGTAGTCGGGTTTCGACCAGCCTTCGGGAGCCGAGGCAGGGGCTGGCAATTGGGCGTGCTCGACGAGCCGCTCTGCGAGTCGGTAGTCTTCTGGATGGATGATGGTACCATCGAGAGTGTTATTGCTTTGGTAGACTCGAAGAAAACCGATAGCTTGTCGAGCACGACTCTCGGAGAGAGACTCCTTGAGAAGTTTTCCGAGCGCGTCACGATCGTTGAGATTCCCCTTGGGGCGTTCCTCGACGAGTCGTTTTGCCGTGGGGTCGTCCATTCCGGGGATCCGTTTGAGGACTTCGATGTCGGCATGGTACATGTCGACGCCGGCTTTGGTGATCGCCGAGGAGATGGCTTCTTGAAGTGCTGCCTCGAGTTCGGCTTGGGGCAGTTCCCGTTGGTAGGATCCGAGGCGCAATCGGGCTGGTTCGATTTTCAGGATTTGTCGCAAGGGGTCTTGGAGTTTCCAAGCTAGCCAAACTGCGGCCCGGTGACGGCGGGATATTTTTGGTAGTTCGACGAGTGAGTTTCTCGAGGTGCAGAATGCGTCGGCGCCTTGGCGATCGGCAAACGTCCAGAACAAGCTTCCTTCGGCCGATTGTTTCATCAGTTCGGCGACCGAGTGGACTAGGTACCGACGGGCATGCCCGTTGGTCAGGGCCACAAGGGTGACTTGATGCTCATGGACCCACTGTCCGAGTTGAGCGACGTTTTGGGAGACAACATCGGACTTCGAGGAGTTGCATACGATATCACCGGTCATGAGCAAATTGCCTTGCGCATCGACGATCGATACAGCGGCGGTTTTTTGGCCGACTGCATCGATCATCAGGATCCGGTGCCCTCGAACAGGCCGTTGGAGCATGACCGTTTCGAGGTGTTCGACAGCCGATTCGATCAGGGCTTGATTGGCATCTTCTTCGAGGATGGCCAAGACATCTTGTTGGAGTCTCGGCAGAAGGAATTCTTTGAGTCCTGTGTCGGCCACTTCCATCAGCAGTGGGTGCATCGGATGCCGGCCAGGGCAGAGCGAATCGCGGCAAAGTTGCACAAGGTGCTTCGAATCGATTTGGAATTGGAGTTGGATGATCTGGGATCGCAGTCCGCGAGAGAGCATCAGGACCTGGAAGGGGGTCAGATCTCGGATGGGCTTGCGCAGTTTGCTGTAGGATTCGAGAATCCCTCTCAACCAGCGTCGGCGTCGTTGCCGGGGTGAGAGTTGTTTGTCGCTGAGACTTTTGGTTCGGATCTCTCGGGGCTTTTTGCGATCGCTTTTGAAGGAGGCGATGGCTTCTGGGGATTCGAGCGTTGTACCGAGAGGATCAGCCGGTGGTTCACTTGCTGTTATCTCCGGAGCGGAGATCTCTTGAGCAACCGCTTCCGTACTTGTCTCCGCACTTGTCTCCGCGATTGGGGGATCTGCGGGGGGCTGGGCGGGTGGTAGATCCTCGGCGGGTTGGTTGTTGGTTTGAGAAGGCTCAGGCAGGACCTTGACGCTCACGATGGCGTTTTTCAGGAGCGTGCGTTGGAGTGAGAGCATCAACTGAGCGTCTTCGCTCAGGAGCAGTTGCAACCAGCGTTTGACTTTGGGGATCAGGAGATCGGCTTCTTGGGGATCGAGCCCTGTCTGGCTTTGGACCCAGGCTTGGAAGTCCTGGATGTTGTCGCCACGGTAGAGCAGAATCGCTTGTCCGACTTTTTCGATATTTGGGTCGGAGTCGGCAAACGCTTTGGCGGTTTTTTTTCCGCGAAGATTTCTGGCGATTGCATCGACTTGTGAGATCGATGTGCATTGGACGAGGACATCGGCGACTGCATCGTTGAAGTGGCCATCTTTTTGGAGGCCGATGACGATTTGATCTTTATGATCCGATAGGTTCGATTCGTAGACGACCGATCGTTTGAGGCGTGCGAGAGTTTTTCCATCGAGGCCACCGAGCTCATCGGGCCTGTAGGTCGCCAAATAGTTTGGCTCGAACCCTTGATGAAAAAGCTCGACTGGGAACCGCAGCTGCTCTTCTGGGAGCCGCATGTAACGAGCGATCGCGGGTAGATCTTTCATAGCCGATTGGTGGGAGTCGTTTGTAGGGGCAGTCAATGCCTTATGAAGGTCGATACAAGTCAATCCTGGACCGTAACCTGGGACAGAAATCCGCCACGAGAACCGCAATCGCCAAGTGGGGGAACTTGGGAATCTAGGGCAGAGGGGGGTAGTTGTCAAGCATTAGGCGAAAGCCGATTGGGGGATTCTCGTAGCCACTCATTTTACCTGTCTTGCCAACCCCGCGAACGATTCGGCTTTTGGGGATCTTTTTTGCTCAAGTGAACTTAGAATTTCAGTCGATAATAAAGGGGAGCACGGAGCGGCAGGGGACGCCGGTATCCGGGCTTGAAATGACAACATTTGCTATTTGTTTTTCGCTTTTCATTAGAAATCCAGTCCCCATGACACCATCTGCTCCTGCGTCCAGTCTGGTCGATTCGATCCACGCAAGCATTCTTACCGTCGAGCCAGCGGCTCCGGGTTCCTTCACTCTCTCGCGTCCAGCGGATGCTCTTCGGTCGGTAAGCAACACCCGATTAGCTGTTTCCGGGGTTGCTTCTACGGGGGGACTTGGGTCGGAGCCCTCGTCGTTGGAGTCGCGTGCTCGCGTTCCGATGTCGGATTTGCTCGATGCTTTCAAGGCCTGTTTAGCGTACGACTTAGCTTGGATCGAGGATTTCAGTGACGATGATGTGGAGATCTCTCAAGACCTCTTTGGAGTCTTGCAGGCGTTTGCGGAGCTTCGGCGTCAATCGGCCGATGAGGCCCAAGGTTAAAACAGGCCCTCAGGGTGACCGATGGCTTGGGGCTCGATAAGCTCTGGGCCTTGGTTTCGAGCCGAGTTGACTTTGCTCGAGACTTGAGTCGACTCGAGGGTTCCTTCGATGGCCGGACCGACAAGGTCGCTGATGGATTTCCAGCTTGCATCGGCCGAGAGCCATCGGTGCACATCGAGCGGATGATTGAGAATCAAAGGCATTCGATCGTGGACAGCGGAGGTATCCAGGCCGGCATGGGTCGTGATGATGCTCGTCGAGAGGAACGCCTGAGAGCTTGCCGTCGGGTCTTGGATTTTGGAGTTGGATGTCCACAAACTTGCCAGGGCCAGGGGTTGATCGTCTCGTCGGTGGATCCAATGGGCTTCTTTGATCGGTTTGGCTTTTGGGCCAGGGAGCGTCTTCCATTCGTAGTAGCCATCGGCGATGAGGATGCAACGTCCGTGGTCGATCAGGGGCCGATAGGACGGTTTCTCTTCGATCGTCTCGCAGCGGGCATTGATCATGCTATAGGCGATTTTTGGCGAATCGGCCCAAGCAGGAACAAGGCCCCAGCGCATGGCTTCAATTTTCGGTTCGGCGTTGGGAGAAAATTGCCGAATGACCAGGACATCTTGGGTCGGAGCGATGTTGTAGCGAGCTTGGAAAAGCTCGGATCGCTCGTCGGCTAGGCCTGCGATTCGGGCCGGCCACAGGTCCCTGTAGGCGGGGAAAAGCTCGGCGAGCCAATCGAGCAGCGAGGTGAAAAGGGTCAGTCTTCCGCACATGATCGGCTTACTCTGGGCTGGCTTACTCTGGGCTGGCTTACTCTGGGCTGGCTTACTCTGGGCTGGCTTACTCTGGGCTGACCTCGACCAATGGTTCGTAGGTCCCATCGTCGCGGAGGAATCGGCCGGCGTAGAACTCCATGCCTAGGTGCAGGCCCATGAGGGTGCGGCGAGAGCAGGGCGCTAAGGAGCGGTAGAAGACCCATTGGTCGTCGTCGATCTGCACGCGGCAGCCTTGGGCGATATCGTCGGAAACCTTGTGTAGATTTTCGGCGACGGTGAGTGCTCGCCAAGTGAATTTTGGGGAGCGGCTTTTGGATCCGACGGCCAGGAGCATCGAGCTGAGGAGTCGTGTTCGGGTGGTGCGTGCTTCGAGGGTGACTTTGCCATCCTGGCCGCTGAGGGATCCTTGGGTGCTCCCGCGTCGCCACTCGGGGAGGCTCAGGGGCAAAAGCAGTGCGACGGTTTCGGATCGATCCTCACCGGTGCTCTCGTCATGGAAGTGCCTTTCGATTCGACCTTCGTTGCTTTTGGCTTGTGGGACAAAGCTTGCAGCAGCATCGAGGGTCCAAGTCGAGGTGGTCTTCCAGTCGGCCTTGAGGTCCTCGGGGTTTCCCAGCAGGGAGTCTGCCATGTAGACCATTGCTTCGTGTCGCATGAGCATGACTTGGCGGTAGATCGTGCAAGTCCCTTCGAGGTCGCATTCGAGTTCTAGGTAATCGACATCGTCGTCGGAGAACCAGCAGACTTCGTTCCAAGCCACATCGATATTGACGGGTTTGCCGCGGTATTCAAGGCCGATATCCCAGTCGCCCGAGAGGATTCGGTTGCCGGCCTCATCGCACAGATCCAGCCAGATCGAATCGCGGGAGAAGTCGATAGCGAGTTGGCAGTCTTTTTTGCGCCAATTTCGGCGCATCGAGACCAGTTGGTTGTTTTCCCAGTAGTGGCTGGGGTTCGGAAGCCTTGCGTCGTTGGTTTTGTCTTTGCGAAGTTTCGCCGGTTTGAAACCTTGTCCTTTTCCGATTTCATCGGGCAGTGCGACGGCCGTGGCGAGCTGAACTTTTTTATGTTCCTTGCACAGCTTCATCAGCGACGCCCAGAACTCTGGCTCGTAGCGACTGGCATCGGTCTGATCGAGCATGGCATGACCGGTGGGGTCGGTCAGGTGCAGCATGATCGATTGAAGTTTGGCTAGGCCCCGACGTTGTGGGGGATACCATTTGCGGGCTCCGACGTTGTCTGCAGCCCAACGGCTGCGGATCAACGAGGCGACGAAGGCTCTGAGGTCTTGAGCGCCGAAGGCCAGGAGGTTTTGGGGGTCTTCGGCAGTCTGTTCGATCAACAGAGCGAGTCGGTTGAGGGTTTCGCTGACGATGCGATCTTTGCCTCCCAGGTGCGACATCTGCTTGGCTAGCGCCAGGGGGACTTCGCAAGCCCAGATCACCCATGGGAAGAGACCTTCGGATGGGCCTTGTTCCCAAGCTCGATCGACTTGGGTGAGTGTCGACTGGAGGACTTCGAGCCACAGAGCCGGCGGGATATCTCGGCCGACTTCGGGAAGGGCGTAGAGCCATCCGGTGGCAGTCAGTGCCACGTAGGGGTCATAGCTGGATTTGGGGAGTTGCTGGGTGATCCAATTGCCGATTTTGGTCGCTTGTGCGACCTGCTGAGCCCGGATCTCATCGGGCACGGCCTGAGCTTGCTTGGAGCGTTTGGTTTTCCGCAAGTGGGTTTCGAGGCTGTAGCCGAAGGGCTCTTCGCCGAAGGCATCGACGAGGTCTTGGAGGAACTCTCGATGGGCCGGTTTAGCCACTTCCCAGTTGCCGATCCCCCAGAGCATGGCCTGGAGGTATTGGTGGATTGGAAAGTCGGACGGCTTGTGCTTGGATTTTTTCGTCTCGACGGGCAGGGAACTTTGCAGCATAGCCACGTTGTCGACGCAAAGCTTTTCGAGCCATTGGATGGCCGATTGATTGTCTGCATCGCCAAGGGTCTCGTCTTTGGCGCGGTTTGCACGATGCTTGGGCTTTACCCAGTCCATAGGATCTCGTCCAACGAAGAAAAACGTGTTAGTATATCGGGCGACAACAAGGCCCAATTGTTGTTCCAGAAATTTCAGATGCAAGATTCATTTCGGATGATTCCTGGAATCGACAGCCCCCCTACTTGGGTGCACCATTGCCGAAAGAACCTCTGTTGTATGTTGACAATCCTAGGTGTTTATCTGATGTTCAAACGATCCAAGGTCGTCTTGTCGACAATCTTTACACTTTTTTTCTTTGCATGGCTCGGAACCTTTCGATGCGGCTTGGTCCTCGGCCAGGACGAAGGCTGGGTAGAGCAGCCCGAAATCCTCAAACGCATCGAGAAGGGCTTCCTCGATCCTCCCGAATGCAAGAAGGTGGTCGAGGACGGTAGGATCTGGATCCATCGCGACGAACAAGCGGTGATCGTCGATGGTTATATTTGCCAACGCAACGCTCCTCTGGAGATGTTCGCTTGCCCCATAGGCACCAAAGAGCACGAGTCGATCGTCGCGGTGTTTGCCAAATCTCGATTCGTCCATGCATCGCTTTTGGCCGTCGGGGGCTCTCCGGGTAAGCCCGTTGCGTTCGAGCCCAAATTCACCCCAGCTAGCGGCACGACGGTTCGCGTCTATGCGCTCTGGCACGACGAAAAAGGGGAGACTCAAGCGATCCTGGCACAGAACTGGATCCGTCAGACCGGCACCAAAAAACCGATGCTTTGGGACTGGGTCTTTGCCGGCAGCAAAATCTACAAGGACCCCGACACTGGAAATGAATCGTATTTGGGCGACGGAGGCGAACTCGTCAGCGTGGCGAACTTCATGACCTCAACGCTCGATGTGGCCGTCAAAAGCGATGCGGCCAACTCCGGGTTGGTCTTCGAAGCTTACACCGATAAAATCCCAAAACGCTTTACTCCGATCCGCTTGGTTATGGTCCTGAGCGACCAGGCTCCTTATTCGAACGACCAAGCGAAACCAGACCCAAACAAAGAGAAAACCCAGACCGACGAGAAGGACCAAGTCGAATTGCCCAAGCACCTTACCGAACCGGTCCCGAAGCGACTCCTGGAATTCCTGCCACCGAAGAAGTCTTGATATGATCCCGTTTGGACAGCGACTGGCCCTAGCCGTAAGTCAAAAGAAGAATCCGGTGTGCGTGGGGATCGACCCCCGCGCAAGTTCCTTGCCCGAGTCGCTTAAGCCCAAGTCTGGAGCAAGCCCGGAGTCGATCATCAAATCGATCGAGAAATTCTGTTTCGAGATTGTCGATACAGTGGCAGACTTGGTACCGATCGTCAAACCTCAATCCGCATTCTTCGAGGAACTAGGCCCCTTGGGGATGCTTGCCCTGCACCGAATCGTGCGCTACGCGAGCCAGCGAGGACTGCTCGTGGTCATGGATGCCAAGCGCGGGGATATCGGCACAACCGCCGTGGCCTACGCAAACGCGTATTTGGGCGCCGGAGCACCGGGCAGTCCTGCCTACAGCCCCTGGGGTGCTGACGCCTTGACGATCAACCCGTATTTAGGTGCCGATACCCTTGAACCTTTTACCCAGCGCTGTGCATCGAGTGGCTCTGGGGTCTTTGTCTTGGTCAAGACCTCGAACCCCGGCAGCAGTTTCTTGCAGGATCAGCCGCTCGAAGACGGTCGAACGGTAAGCCAGAAGGTTGCCGACACCGTCGAGTCGTTGTCGTTTGCGACGCGCGGTGAACTAGGTTACGGCGATATCGGAGCGGTCGTCGGGGCGACTTATCCCAAACAGCTCGAAGAGATGCGCACCCGAATGCCTAGCACCTGGATCCTCATACCCGGGTATGGGGCGCAAGGGGGATCGGCCCAGGACGTCAAGCTCGGGCTCGATACGCGAGGGCTAGGGGCCATTGTCAACAGCTCGCGAGGCATCATCTTCGCCTACGAACAGACTCGCTACCAGACTTCTCCCTACCAAGCCACCCGTTGGACCGAATCGGTGCGCAAGGCGACTTTGGACATGATCGAAGCCCTCAGCTAAGATTGCCGGGCTAGAACCATTCCTTCTTCTCGACCGCATAGGTTTGATAGAAATCGTCCTGAGATTTCGTCAGGTACAGGACTCCTTCGATCAGTCCGATCAACCCCATGATGGCCGGTCCGAAAAGGGGAAGGATCAAGCAAGGACCGACGACGAGTCCCGAGAGGCTCACGGCCAGCATGATCAGACCGGCGTTGTTGAGGCCCAGGATGAACTTGTGAACGCCAAAGCCACCGAGGAGAATTCCGCAGATTCCAGCGGAGAGTTTTTTGTCGACGAAATCCCGGTATTCCGGATCCATCCCGCCCTGGTTAGAAGAGTCCAAGGACGACGGGGCAGCCGTCTTTGCCATCGGGACCGGAACGAGAAACCTCCCTTGGCAAATCGAGCACTCGCTGATTTCTCCAGCTCGCGATGGATGGACCGATAGGATGGCTTGGCAGTGGGGGCAATTCAGTTGCAACATAGGGACCGTCTAGTTTAGCGTAACGGTGCTTTGTGGACTCTGATGGCATGTCGTTTTTCGAGGTCGGATCTTGGATGATTTTCTTTTTTTTTGAGAAGTTGTCCTCGGGAGTGCGAGGGTCGATGAGGATCTTGCAACGCACCACCCGAATCGATACCCTGAAACCCGCTCGGAAGAGTCCGACGGATCCCGCCAAGGGCCTAGCACCATTCGCCAACAGCACACGCGAGCCGATCGATGAAACACCGGATGAATTCGCCGTCAGGGTCTTGGGGTTGGGTTTGGCTCAAGCGGCTGAGTCTATTGGGAATGCAGGCAGCCGCGTGCTTGGC
>Ga0315901_10007088_pt1 | contig 13305 bp, 13 predicted proteins | sample LakEriMetagenome_10_FD_203761 | JGI IMG/M metagenome (GOLD analysis project Ga0315901, IMG submission 203761) | Freshwater fungal communities from buoy surface, Lake Erie, Ohio, United States - Buoy 2 MA116 | ecosystem: Environmental > Aquatic > Freshwater > Lake | place: USA: Lake Erie, Ohio... | reverse complement strand
TTAGTAGTTGGTTTTTTCATTTCTTTAACGCTTCCATGCCATCGCGGAGTAGTGAGAAGAAAAGGTCAGATGGCATTGTAACCTTCCACTTCTTATTGTTTTTGCGGTGTGCCACGATGTATGGTTTACCGCGAGAGTCTCTTTCTGCTTGTTCGCAGGCTTTGTCAAGATTGAGGTTCTGCACTCGCTTAACTTCCATATGGAGGTTAGAGAGTTCTTCACAGATCACATCTGGAGAATCTGGCCCTCCTGCAAATTGCTGACCTCGACGGGCGGTGAATCCTTCATTACGAAGTTGGTCACGCCATTCTCTTTCGCCGACTGCTCCTTTAGTTCTGGAGTTCATTGAGGACATTTTCTATACCTCCGATTATGGGATGTCAATAAAAATATTTAGAACACCTCAATAAACCTACTAGTCTCACCCTTCATCTCTACAGGAATGGTATAGTTTCTAGCTCCACGGCGGTTCTTTTTGACGATAATACGGCTCTTTTCGTTCTTATGTTCGATCTGGACTACCTGATCTGAGTGCATTCCTATAGCTCTGGACTCCCGTAAACGGCCCTCATCATTGACTTGGGAGGCGGTAAAAAGCACAGATTTATGCTTTGCAGCTAGGGTTTTTAGCCTTCTAGCGGCCTCAGAGATAGCAGTTTCCCTGTTATCTGAATCATTCATATTCAGAATCTGGATGTAGTCCACGGCAATTACATCTGCACGATTCTCGCTGGCTGCTCTAGTGATCTCAGACTCGATAGCATCCATGTCATGCATGAAGTCGATCACCTCGATTGGGAGGGAATAGAGTTTAGTGAGTGCTTCTGTGATTGCTGGCAATTCCCTTCCATAGTTTACTTTGTAGTCCTCCATCTCTCTGACTGGAACGCCTGCAATATTGGCGGCGAGTCGGCGGTAAATATCTTCACCGGACATCTCTAGTGAAAAGAACAGACAGGATTTTCCTTCGAGAAGATTTGCTACTATAGCTTGGACTAGGAGGATGGATTTACCACCACCTGTTTCAGCGGCGATAGTCATCATCTCACCTTTGTGCATTCCTCCACCCATATTGCGGTCTAGCATGATGAGGCCAGTAGAGTAGCAATCCTTCTTCGCCTTACCTTCCATCTCGTCGATGATCTGGTTAAGCATCTCCTTCTTTGTCCGTTTGGGTTTTGTGTCATCATACTGGATTGCGTTTATCGTTAACGATAACTCTTCCATGTTACCTCGACCTTGACGGATGTCTTGCTCATTGGCTTCCCAGTAGGAGATCATATCGCGGTAGGCTTTGGCTTTCCGTAATTCATATCGGTAATCGGCGGCGATGTCTTGGCAGACCTTGCCGGGCATCATCGTTATGCAGGAAAGGATGTCGTAGATCGCTGTATCATTTCCAGCCAGTTCTTTTAGACCAGCGTTCTCTAGCTCTGCAATGACCATAAACTCGTCGGCCATACCCGCTCGGCTGTGGACAGCCTTTATGGCATCAAAAATGATTTTATGGGCTTCTAGGACGAAATACGAGCTATCCCAGTTCTGCTTGGTCAGGATGTCTGGGTCTTGCATCATCAGCGACAAGGCGGCTTGCTCGGACGATGATCGAACAGGAACATCTTTCATTGGGGTTACGACTTTGAAGTTATAGGTTGGTTTCTTTTCGGGTTTCATGTGTTAGATGGTTGTTGGTTTCCAGTTTTCTTCTTCGTGTTTTGTTTGTTTGGATCGAGCCTTGTCTATCTCACTCGACCAGTTGTTGAGGAGGGTGAGCATATTCGTGCGGCAGTAGTATCCTTCCTTCCCGCGATTGGCGTAGAATCCCTCCAGTAGCTTCCATTCCTCCTCGGTGGTATCCAGCCAGTTCGCCGCCGCTTTGATTTCGTTGGTCGCCCATTTGGTGGAATCGCGGCGACCGAGTAGGCGGTTGGCTCTGGTCTGGAAAACGGCGATGTTCTCAGGGATTGCTTTAGATCGTGAAGCCATTGCTGAACGATTGGCAATCATTGGTGAACTCGGAACTGAACTTTGTTCGTTAGAAAACAATTCTTCAACTTTTTCCTCATCCCCTTTGTGAAGGGGTAGGGGTTTTTGTTTCTCTGTTTGTTTCTCTGTATATTGTTTAATATGACGCGCACGCGCGGAACGGGAAGAATCTTCCAAGTGGTCTGGAAGAATGTTCCAAATGGGTGTGGAAGAATCTTCCAAATGGTCTGCCCTTTCCGATGTAAGAATTGTAAGCGCAGATTGGCTGATTGTGTAATACTTCATTGCCTTCCCAGCCTTCAAATCAAACTGCTTTGACTTCACCAATCCCATTGCTTCAAGCGTCCGAAAAATCTCCCCAATTGTCCGCGCAGACCAAAACGGAAAAGAGAACTCACGCCATTGCTCGGCTGTGTTAAAAATCCACCTTTCGTCATCAACAACCTTTCCGCACTTCTTCTGTCCGCACCAAAAACGCAATGTTTGAAGAACAATGGCTTCGTGTAGTCCTATAAGTTTTGCCAATGATGGCTGAAAGACGATAGGAGTTTCGTCTATCAATAGATTTGATTTACTCATTATTTAAAGAGGGCCACCCCCTGCCACAGACGAAAGACCGATTGAATGTCGGGTGGAAAGCTTCTGTAGCAGAAGGGTGATATAGTTGATTTTCTGATTTAATCTTTCGTTGTCTCGGTTTCCACGCCGAGGTGTGATCTCTCACACATTGACCACCATATCAGATGATCGAAATCTGTCAAGCGTTATCGTTACCGATAACTCAAATCAATCTCTTCACGCTCGCACTTCACCCACTCCTCGACCTGATCTACGAGGTTAGTCCAAGCCATATCGGAGGCATCGAAATCTGAGCAGTCCATAGCATGAAGTTTATGATGGAGTTCTAGGTCTTCGTCTTTGATTAGGGCAAGTTCAGACCAAAGGACTCGTTTGCCAGAGTAGGTCGCGGCTATCGCGGTAGAGTTTGGCCGGACTCCCATCACTAGGTATCCTCCGTCTCCATTAAAAACCTCGTAGGAAGAAAAGATGCCTTGTCCCATAGCTTCAGCGAGAGACATATTTGTAATCAGAACGGACTTTCTGGCAAACTCAAGAAACTTGAATGCAGTCATATCCAAATCAATATTGCTGTTGTGGTTATCCATATCCTCCAATACTATAAAAAAAAGATTGACCTGTCAATATGTTTGTCTATACTCCACAAATATGCATCAGTTAGAAGTCGCATACAATAGCTACCTATCAGCTATTGAACATAGCAGAAGCATCAAACATAACGCACGAAAAATGTTTGGCGTATATCTGCGCGACTGCCGTAATGGGCTTGGTTTGTCTGTCCGTGATTTGGGAGACAAGATCGGGGTGACTGGGAGCTTGATCAACCAGATCGAGACATCCTCGAAATCCATACTGAAGAAGCAACACATCGAGAAAATAATAGCTCTATGCTCAGACGCAAAACTCCACTCAAAGCTAAAAGCGGATTCAAGAAAAGAGGAGGAAAACTCAGTCCATTTAGCGAGCGATCCAGAAAGCGTAGTCTCGAATACAGCCGAGTAAGGAGAGAGTATCTTGAAGAAAAAAACGGGAGATGTGAAATTTGTGGTAGGGAAGCAACAGACATCCACCACAAAAGTGGACGAGGAAAAAACACCTGCGAGAAGCGCACTTTCTTGGCTGTATGCCGCCCCTGTCACCAAAGAATCCACGACAACCCGGCGTGGGCGAAAGAAAACGGATACCTAGTTTACCAATTCAAATAATATGTTCAAATCACTTATCGTGTGCGAAGGCACATTCGTTGCAGAAAACCAATACAAGATTCGCTTCCGCCAAGATTGGGTGGACTGCTGGATCAAGAAGTCAGAACTAGAGAAACTTGAAATGCTAGGAACGACATTTGGTGGAGACAAGGCTTGCAGGATTACAGTCAGCGAAGACCTAGCGAACTTGATGGAATTGCAAGGTGTGCTAGAGTAAACTTTTCATAGTGGGAGGCTGCAACCTCCTCTTTCTAAACTAACCGAATCATCGTCTTACAATATGCGTTTGGGCATTGAAATGGCGATGGCTAATCTTTATCGTTAACGATAATCAACTTGACATAATCCTTTAATCGTATGATTTTTTACGATCTATGGGATGCCATGATGTCACCAAGCGCGAGCTAAATAACGCTAAAGATGCAATAAATCGCGCGTTATACAAGGCTTGCGAATGCGCCTCAGAGTCATGTGAATGCAGAGATGTAGCTGTCCAAGCACAGATAGCCGCGCAAGCATCGGCGGAATCGGCATCAAGTGACGCAAATCAATCTGAGGCTATATGGAATGATTTCCAAACAAGATACCTTGGAGCATTCCCATCAGCCCCTCCACCAGCCACAACAGGCGCACTATACTTTAACACGACTAGCAACAACTTCTTTGTATGGAATGGAAGTAGCTGGCAAGTTGTATCTGGAAGCGGAACAGTTACGAATGTAGGCACAGGCACAGGTCTAACAGGTGGCCCGATTGTCGCAACAGGAACGATTAGTCTAGCAAATACGACTGTAACTCCAGGCAACTACACAAATACAAATCTCACGGTAGATTCTCAAGGTAGAATTACTGCTGCTACAAACGGAACCGCTGGGGGCGTAACATCTGTTACTGGAACATCACCAATCGTGTCTTCTGGCGGAACAACACCCGCCATATCGCTGGCTAATACTACGGTCACGCCGGGAAGTTATACAAATACAAATTTAACTGTAGACTCGCAGGGTAGAATCACATCAGCATCAAACGGAACCGCTGGCGGGGTTACGACATTCTCTGCTGGAACTACTGGTCTAACTCCAAATACAGCAACTACTGGAGCTATAACTTTGGCAGGAACACTAGATGTAGCCAATGGAGGAACTGGGGCAACAACAGCATCTGGCGCGAGGACAAACCTATCTGCGGTGGGAAGTGATATTACAGGAATTGGCGGTGCAACTCAACTAACCAACATGATGCAAATAACATCAGCGGGGTATAGCGCGATTACTCCAAACGCTAACACTCTCTATATTATAGTTGGATGAAATTATCTGATTCATCTGCTGCGTGGGTTGGAAATAGCGCAGTTACTGCAATAGTTTCTGTATCATCTACTTTTCTGCAATTCATGTGCTATCTCAGCACAACTGTCTCGGCAGCAATTACTGGATCAGTAGGTTTAATTAAAAATGGAATTGGTGGATTAACGCTTTCTGGAGTCTGCGATTATACTGGGCCTACTCAGATCAACCAAGGGACTCTTACAGTTTCACTGGCATCAACACTTAATGGCGAAATAAGCGGAGCGGGATTGCTGGAAAAAAGAGGAGTAAACATTTTAACAATAGGCGGTAACAACACATATTCTGGAGGCACAGATTATTTTGGCACAGGGACAAGCAATTATATCAAATATGACTCAAGCAACGCTTTTGGAACAGGACTCTTCAGTCTGCTTAACAGCTCGGGACGAATTGATTCGGGCAACAATGTAACTCTTCCGAATGATTTTCAGCTTAACGCATTGCTACAGATACGCACTCTTTTTGCTAACACAATAACGATTACGGGAGATATCTCAGGGGGCGGAGGAATTCAAAAAACAGGAAACGGGCCTCTTGATTTACAGGGAACTTTGAGTTACACGGGAAGCACAACCAGAACTGCTGGAACAATCCGAGCTTATAGAACTGTTGGAGCTTCCACGGCAACCGCAGCATTTACTACTGGACTTTCGGTTTCTTTTAATGTTTCCCCTCCATCTGGAACAACAACATTTCGCTTCTTCCAAGGATCATTTAATCTTTCTTATGGTTCAGTAACTTTGATTGGCGTTCCAGTTGGAACGACAGCAACATGGGCAGCAGCAACCTCAACACTTACAGTAACAGTGCCATGATAATTCCGCCTAACGAAAACGGCTGGTCATACGACGATTCCATATCGAATTGGAAGTTGGTATACTCAGATAAACTAATAGTGTCATATGAGAAAACAGATGAATCAATTGCTACGAGCGGAACATTGTTTGTAGGAACAATGGAAGAATGCAATTCTGAAATTGCTAGGATGAATTTAAAGCATCCGCACGAAATTTATAATCTAGAAGAGCCGTGATTCAAATAATATCAATCATAGCATTGACAGGAACTGGAGTTGCTGGAAGGTCTGGAACATACGATTCATCAACATCAACATTGAATATAACTTAAAATATGACCTGCTCATGCCCACCATCACAAAACAAACCAAAGGATAGCGCATTAGCTGCAAGCTACGCGAATAAATCATGCCAATGCGCGGCTTTAGCGCAGGCTGCATTGAATAGTTTTCAATTAGTTTATTTAGGGGCTTTATCGTCCGCTCCAGTCACATCAACAGTTGGTGCATTGTATTTTGATACAAGCAGCGACACAATGTTCGTTTGGAATGGGACATCATGGCAAACCGCCGATTTCAATGAGTTCACGGCATTCTTTGCAACAGGAACAACAACTGCAAGGAATCTTGTTACAAGAACATCCGAGGTTTTCAATGTCCGAGACTTTGGTGCTGTTGGTGATGGTGTAACTGATGATAGAAACGCTTTTCAAGCCGCATTTGATGAAGCAAACGCCGCTGGAGGTGGAGTTGTGTATATACCCGCTGGAAGGTATCGCAAGGCGGATACTGCAAACAATGTTTGGACAATTTATTCAAACACATCGCTTGCAGGAGAAGGAGATCAGTCAGTTATTTTCTTTGATGATAAATCAACCCAAGTCCGTAGCGGAAATGACATGATCATAACTGATCCGTCAGGAACAGGAAACATTGAGTTTAAAAACTTCAAGGTAGAAGGAACTCTGCTTACAGAGTTAAACATGACAAACCAAAAGTTCTGTTTTACTGGAAACAATATCAATGGACTGAGGTTTGAAAACATTACAATGGTTGGATTACGCGCAATGGCAACAGCGTTCAACCAAGTTAAGAATGGAATATTTACTGGTAATAGGCTTGAATATATTGCATTGGATGGACTTCGCGCTACGAGCAGCCAAAATGTTATTTTCTCAAACAATACATTCAAAGCGGTTACTGATGATTGTATTGCAGCTCATGCATACAATGCAGATTCCCCAAGGGCTGGGTCATTCATAATAACCAACAACACAATAGAAGCATCACAGGGAATTAAGGTTCTTGGAGCCAAAGAACTCATCATATCAAACAATGTGATGAGGAGGATGCTTAGAACTCCAATCCACATTGAAACAACTGGAGCGGCAAACATTGAAGGCCAGACAAATTCTTTGTCCATCAATATTACTGGAAATACAATTTCAGATACATTTGGTGACAGGGGGACAAACTCAGCGATATACTGCATATACCAAAATGGTAGAAGCAAACAAGCACTTGCTCAACAACCCGGCGTTAGCACACTTCCATATGACTACAATTATCTGACCAACATAAACAATGGAGCGACAGTTAGGTCTGGAATGTTTGGATTTAATATCACAAACAACATTATCTCAAGAACGCTTGGTGATACAGCGCAATACTCTAACTTTGGCTATGGTCAGTTGTTTGATAGAATAACTACAGGATTCTATTCAAATCCAGCAGTAAATTCAGCATCACAAATTACACATGGAATTATTTTCGGCAGCGGAATCAATGGACTAAATATCTCCGACAATACTATATCTGGAACAACATTTACTGGGATTAACCTTGTAAATATAACCACATCAAACATCATTGATTTCAATAATGTTACTATTTCAAGGAACACAATCATTGATGTTGTTGGGTATGGGATATTATGCAATACATCTGGAAGCGGTGTTGGTGCATCTAACATTCTGATCACAAGCAATACTTTTGATATTGATCCATTCTATAGAAATGCCAACCATGCAGCAAATAACACATGGACAGCAACATCTGGAGCCGCTGGAATATTAAATTCATTCCTTATTGGCTTGTATGTTTCCGACAATGTTTTCAAGAATTGTGCCTCTACAGGTCTTCAAGGCCCACCAATCATTTACCCATCTGGAAGAAACTATATCTACGCCGATTTCACAATTGGTGGCCCAAATGACGCAGGAACCAACTATGGTGTTCGCTTGATCCCCGCCTTCAAGAACAACATCGTTATTCCAATATTTGGTGATCCGACTGCCTCAAACTACGGGCAGATCAGGAATACAATTGTTACAACCAGCTTTACACAACCAGCGAGCGGATACTACATTTCTGGAACATTTGTTGAAAATGCCAATCCAGTTGTGGCAGGAACATTGGGGAGCCAATACACAATTTCTGGATGGTTCCGCCTTACAACCGGAAACGCCCATGTAGCTAATACAGACTGGGTAGAATGCCGCGCACTTACAGGAACATGAAAACATTAATATCTGAAGACAACGAAAAGATCGTTTATCTTTTCAGCCACAACAACGAGTCCAAAGAAGTGGAATACATCAAAAAGTGCTTCATTTTCTTTGATGATCAGCAAGTTGATTTTGATGAAATTTCAAACAACGATCTAAAAAACTGGATTGAATATGTTCAGTCCTCACCGTCATCGTCGGACATATAGTAGTCATCGTCCTGCATCGGTTTAACCTGTTCCTCGCGCCTAGCCCAAAAGCGATCAGTTGGGACAGGTTTATCGTTACCGATAAAATTGAGTCCATTGCGGCGGGACATCTCTAGTGCATAGAGGAACGAGTCAGCCAAGTCGGGCGAGAATCCAGTTCTACCCTTGTAGTCATCTTTAGTCTCTACGGAAATCTTCTTGTTCTTTGTGCGATACCTACGGAGGCATAGTTCGCGTCCTAGTTCACCAGATGCTTCGACTCCATAGATCACACGAGCCTTAAACCCGTGGAAGCTCTGATACCAATATTCGGAGATAAGACGATCATAGACTTCGGTGCAGGGCCGCTTATCTACATCGGCTGCGATACGATCAGTCGGGCGACCCATAGAGGATATAAGAGCGATAGACGAACCATCCTTATCATGCCGTAGCCACTCGCGCATGATAGCCTGTCCGATTCGACCACCATCACCGCTGACATCCATGCCAAACTTGCTAGGCTTCACATCATGCTTACGGCATAGGTCAACGACCTTCGCGGCGACTTGGACATCAAACTCGGTAGCTTGACCAGCAGCGATCTGGATCACTTCTTGGTTTTCCAGATACATAACCTTCTGTGATGTTCCACGGACATAGCCTAGCTTGCAGACTGTCAGAACGCATCGGTCACCACCAGCTGTAAAGGCAGTATCGAATCCAGCAATCTTGATGAGGTCATTGTGATCCCAGATAGGTTCTGAGTATGTGTCTGCATTCCGAATGACATCGGCGGTTAGGATCGTTTGTGCAAAACCAGACTTAGGCCACCAGCCAATAGCGTTACGCACATAGTCCACAGAGTTCTCGTCACCATATGACATCTTCAAAATGTCCGACTGTTTCTTACGATCCATTAGGAACGGGAATGGAGAAGGTTCACCAGCAGGAGCTTGGAAGTTCGGCGACTTCATTCCATTGTAGAACAAGCAAACGCCTGTCTCAGTCTCCCACTTTTCAATATCTGCATTCACCGCATCAAAGTTAGTGTGACCTTTAGGCATAGCCCATCGAGTGTGGGGATTGTCCCCAGCGGATGGGTTTCCTATACCAATGAAAACCTTGTCATCGTTAGAAGAAAGGTTCTGTCTGATGTTAATCGCGCCCATCTCCATTTCTGGCAACTCGTCCAAGGCTACTCTGACCCTATCGTTTTTACGACCACGGGTAGTATCAATAGCTTTCTGACCTTCAGAGCCGGGAGGGAATGCAATAGCCTTGATAGCATTGCGGTAGTCCTTCTCATCATCACCAGTCGCGCCACCCCAAACAATCATGTGGCGATAGTCAACGAGATTGCCAATCTTATTGGAAGCACACTTCCAGAGTTTTGAGATGATACCCCAGATACGATCTTCCGAAGCTCCAAGGGTTGTAGTGGCCACCCAAGAAGATGTGCAATGCGGAGCAGCACACCAATCTAGATAAATCCACAGACCGACTGGAAATGACTTTCCCATCGAAGCGGCTCCAGCCAAGCACACATCGTCATTGTTACACAACTCCTCAAGAGTCCTAAGAAGTTGAGTATTGGTATAACCACGATTCTTGATCACAACATCAGTCGGCCACATATACTGGACAGCCATGATAAAGTGTTCGTATGGCGATAAAAGTTTGTAGTCAGAAAGCTCCATGTTCTTCTTAACTCGCATTGTCCTTCCATAATCACCACGGGTTAAAGCGTAGCAATAAAGCTCGATCTCAAGCGGGTTCATGTTTTCTGGGAATACCATCCCATATTTCCGAATGCCATTTTGAGAAACAATTTTTCTTGACATAGGAATGATGAAACCTCATCTTCACGCGCAAGGCAAGATGAAACTTAAAGAACCTAGACGCGCTCCAGTAGGCGGGTTTTATTACAAGTATGTAATCACTCGTAACGATCTTGAATTCCCAGCGACAGTCTACGGAGAATCATTGTCCCGACTAATAGAGAATGTCATAAAAGACATGAGATCAAATGGAGTTACTGCGCCAAACGATTTAGCAGATATTATCGAATCTCAAATCTGCGAACGCCAACCAGCGGACAGGTGTTGGGTTGGAGCGGGAGATCGTGTTGCACAAGCTATTCATGGTGTGGCAAGAGTAGTTGATAGGATAGCAGGAACAAGACTTGAACAACGCGCAAAAGGATGCTCTAGTTGCAGACAACGCCGACAAGCGTTAAACAATCTGTTCAACAAATAACTCTATCGTTAACGATAACTCATTATGCCTATATCAGTCGGATCAGACAACTTTTCACTTTTAACACTTGGCCCAGATGGAGAAGTCCCAAATACTAGGATTTCATCATCGAACCACGCTTGGAATATCGCAAACAATCTCGCGCTGTCAAATTCTGGCCGCGAGAATAAACGCATTCGGGTATACAAAAGCTACAAGCGATTCCCTCCTACTGGCTATAGCAAACTGGCAGAGAAAAAGTTACCTTGGCAGGCCGATGTGAACTGGGGGCAGATGGAGTTCATCGTCAACAACCAGAAGTCCAGCTACTACGATGTAATCACGGAGAGGCAAGCCTGTGCAACAATCGAAACAAAATATGGCAATGAAAAAGAAAGACTCGTCCACACGGAAAACATCACGCTCGCGTTCGACAAAGCGATCCGCGAATGGCCGGGGTATCTCTACAACAAAGAGCAAGAACTTGAGTCGATGCTGCTCTATGGAAAAGGCATCGGAATGTGGCACAGCCCTCTTGGTTGGATGCCAGAATACATACCGCTTTCTGACCTCTTGTTTCCTGATGATATCAAAGTTGATTTCTCTAATCTGGAAGAATTTGTGCGGCGAGTTCGACTCACCCCATATCAACTCTACAAAGTCATCGAGAACCGATCTGCCGCCGAAGACCTTGGGTGGAATGTCGATGCAGTCGTGGACGCCATTAGATTCCACAAGGCTTTTTCAGAACACAACAAAACAAGGGAAGACTTCTTCCGCACGATCTCGGAAAGTGGATTCAATTGGTCGCTCTCGGTCAATCAAAAGATCGACCTCTACGAAATCTACTGGAGGGAATTCGACGGCAAAATCTCCAAAGCAGTCATCCTCCAAGACTACAACCCGATCAGCCAATACATCAACCAGTATGTCAAAGGCAGCGAAAAGGTCAGCGAAGAAATTGTCCGAGACCAACATGGTTTCCTCCAACTTAATGTCGGGCTTTTCGACAAGTGGGATGAAATCATCTATATGCTCACCGACTCGGTGGGTAGCGGATTATTCCACGACATCAAGTCCCAAGCTGAAGCGGCGTTCGTAGCGTGTCGCCAGTATGACTTCACGATGAACGGACTTGTGGATGCCGTTCGTTTAAACTCCATGCTTCTATTGGACGGAGGCTCGCCAGACTCAACCAAGATGCTCAAGCAGATGGAATGGCTTCCGATCAGCGTTATGCCAGACGGAGCCAAGTTCACACAGAACAGGTTCCAGATGCCAGTCGCGGAGGGAATGCAGTTCATGCAGTTCTACATGGGCGATCTCTATCGCGGCCTTGGCCAGTATCGCATCAATGCACCAACAGCAGGAGGGGCGCAACGCACCAAAGGCGAAGCGGAACTCGATGCGGCGGAATCGGCAAAACTTTCTGGAACTCAAATCAGGCGTTTCAACGAGTGCGAAACTCTATACTTCCGTGAGCTATATCGCCGATTTGTATCCTCAACTCGGAATGACGAGGGATACGAGTATGTCAAAAAATTCTACGAAATTCTTGAGGAACTTGGAACTCCTAAAGAAGCTGCCGCCTTCAAGAACATCACAAGCATCCGAAGCAACCTCATCAACGGAGCAGGAAGCCCTAGCTTCAAGCTCATCACAGCGGAGAAACTTGTTCAACTTACTTCGATCACTCCAGCCAACGAAGGACAAGAAAATGCCGTTAAAGACGCCATCGCAGCTTTGGCGGGGCGGGACAATGTAGCTAGGTATCGCAATATGAAGATGAGCAAGATTGATGATACTGCCCGTATCATTGGTTTCGAGAACGCAGGCATGACAGATGTGTTCGTCAACCCAGCGAACTTCCCAGTATTGCCAACCGATCCGCATATCGAACACGCTACTGGTCACTTACAAGACCTCATGTTGCAGATTCAAACGAATATGCAGGCGATCCAGCAAGGTGCGGCAGAGCTTACGGAACTCGCCAAGGCAGTCCGCTCAATCCAGTTCAAGGGTGGTCACATCATGGCCCATGTGGAGTTCATCGCCAAAGACCAGTCCAAGCAAGACTTCCTCAAGCAGTTCATGGAAGGCATGGGACAAGCTGGAAAGATGGGCGACGAGATCAATGCTGTTTACCAAGAAATGGCGCAAAGCCAGCAAGGAAAGCCAAGCACAGAAGAAGACATCAAGCTACAATACCTCGCGGCCAAGTCTGGTATCGAGATCGATACCAAGCAGAAGCTCGCAGACATCTCTATCGGCAAGGCATCCGTCAGCCATGCCCAGCGCACCGAGCAACGCAAACAGCAGGGTATTACTCAACTCGCGCTTCAGAAAGCCAAGGCTCGCGCCGAGATTCAAAAGACAATGGGCAAAGCCCAGCCTATGCAACAGGCTCCCGAAGCTCCAGAGATGGAAGAAGAGGAAGAAGTCGAGGAGGTAGAAACC
>Ga0315901_10007084_pt1 | contig 13308 bp, 11 predicted proteins | sample LakEriMetagenome_10_FD_203761 | JGI IMG/M metagenome (GOLD analysis project Ga0315901, IMG submission 203761) | Freshwater fungal communities from buoy surface, Lake Erie, Ohio, United States - Buoy 2 MA116 | ecosystem: Environmental > Aquatic > Freshwater > Lake | place: USA: Lake Erie, Ohio... | reverse complement strand
CTCCCTGCAATTGCCGCAGGTTCTGCGTATTGGGAGAGGAGATGTTGATTGTGATGTAGTCAGCGATGGGCCAGAACGCGGCCATGCCCGCAATGTAATCGGCTGCCGCCTGCTCGATGGGGGTATCGGCATTCTTGCCGATATTCACGCCGACCGGCCCCTTGAATTGCCGGTTGAGCAGCTGGTCGATCATGGAGTCGCTGCCCTTGTTGTTGAACCCCATCCGGTTGATCATGGCCTGGGCCGCAGGCAGCCTGAACATGCGGGGCTTGGGGTTGCCCGGTTGGGGTCTGGGCGTCACGGTACCGGCCTCGACGAATCCGAAACCCATGGCTCCAAACGCGCCCAGGGCCCGGGCATTCTTGTCCAGGCCTGCGGCTAGTCCCACGCGGTTGATGAATTTCAATCCCATCAGCTCGACCGGATCCTGAATGGTTCGGCCGCAGAACGGACGAACCAGGTGCCACTGATGGAAAAAAGGCAGCAGATCGAGTGCGAAATCGTGGCTGCTCTCAGGCGGCAGGGCAAAGAGTGCGGGTCGCACCAGACGGTAGAGCCTCATGCTGCGGCCATTCGGTGCCAGTGACCGGCGACCAGTTGTTCCATCGGACGGAAGTGGGCCTTGTAGGCCATCTTGGGGCTACCGTCGATCCAGTAGCCCAGGTAAAGATAAGGCAGGCCGAGTTGCCGGCACTGGGCGATCTGCCAGAGTACATTCCAGGTGCCGTAGCATGAACGCGGCTCATCGGGGTCAAAGAAGGTATAGACCGACGACAGGCCATCATCGAGGATGTCGATGATCGACACCATGCGCAGCGCACCCTGAGCGTCTCGAAATTCCACCAGTCGGGTATTTACCCGGCTTTGCAGCAGGAATTGCGAGTACTGATCGCGGCTGTCCTGATCCATCCCTCCGCCCGAGTGACGAGCGGCCTGATAGCGCAGGTAGAGCTCATAGTGCTCGGTTGAAAAGCCCAGCCGGGCAATCAACACCTTCAGATCGCCGTGGCGTTGCTGGGCGCGGCGCTGACTGCGATTGGGCTTGAACAGGCCGACCGGCACGCGCACGGGCACACAGGCACGGCAGCCATCGCAATGCGGGCGGTAGGTGAAAACGCCGCTTCGACGAAAACCCGTACGCACGAGTTCGCTATAGACGTCGGCATTGATGAGGTGATTGGGGGTCGCCACCTGCGAGCGCGCCTGCTGCCCGGGCAGATAGCTGCACGGGTAAGGCGCCGTGGCATAGAACTGCAGCGCGGAAAAGGGCAGTTCCTTGAGATGCGTCATGCGGTGCGTGTCATTCAGGAAACTCCGGAGTCACCCGGGACCAGTCGGGTGCAGCCTGATCCACCAGCAAACTCACCTGTTGAAGGAAGTCGGCTCGGCGGATGGGTCGGCCCCCCATCGAAGCCAGGTGGGATGTCACCTGCTGGCAGTCTATCACCGGGAAATCCAGTTGTTTCAGCAGGCCTACCAGGACCGCCAAGGCACATTTGGAGGCATCGGTGCGACGGGTGAACATGGACTCGCCAAAGAACATCCGGCCGATCGACACGCCATAGAGTCCGGCAATCAGCGCACCGTCTTCACGGATCTCGAGCGAATGCGCCTGCCCTGCACCATGAAGCTCGCCATAGGCCTGCCGAATCAGCGGCGTGATCCAGGTCCCGTCCTGGTCGGGGCGTGGCGCCGCACATTCGCGCATGACGGCATCGAAGTCGGTATCGAGACTGATCTGCCACTGCCCTTCGCGCCGTACCCGACGCAGCGTCTTGTGCAAGGACCGGGTGCACCGAAATTCCTGGGTGAAGAGCACCATGCGCGGATCGGGTGACCACCACAGCACCGGTTGACCCGCGCTGTACCAGGGAAAGATGCCCTGCCGATAGGCCTCAAGCAGTCGGGTACCCGACAGATCACGGCCGGCTGCGACCAGCCCATCGGGTGAGCGCCTTGCCTGCTCAGGCGAAGGCAGCGGGTCGTGGGGTTCGATCCAGGGCAGGGACATCCGCGCTGACTGGCACGGCCCCGGTCAGGCCTTCGCAGGGGGAGGGCTCCAGCGGATTTCGCTGGTGTGTACCTCGAACTGCCCTGCCTTGCGATCGGCAAAAAACCACTTGAGTGTCTGGCCGACGGTTCTGAAGGCGATCTCGTCCCAGGGAATCTCATGCTCCTCGAACAGCTTGGCCTCCAGGCTTTCGGGGCCGGGCTCGAAGTCGAGGTGCAGCAGCCGGGCACGATAGAACATGTGGACCTGATCGACATGAGGTACATCGATCATCGAAAAGACCGGGCCGAGTTCGATGCGTGCACCGGCTTCTTCGAGGGTTTCTCGGGCCGCGCCTTCGGCGGTGGTCTCGCCGTTTTCCATGAATCCGGCCGGCAGCGTCCAGTAGCCATGGCGAGGCTCGATCGCCCGACGGCAGAGCAGCACGCGCGACTCCCAGGTGGTCACCGTGCCCAGCACCATCTTGGGGTTCTGATAGTGAATGGTGTTGCAGTGATTGCAGCAGTGGCGCATGCGGTTGTCGCCCGCAGGGACTTCAAGCACCACGGTCTCACCACAACTTGAGCAGAATTTCATGAGTCGTCCTCGTACAGGTCAGAGTATGCCGCAGCCGCACATCCAACTCTTGTTCTGTGCTATATTCTGCCTCTTCCGGACGCGGGGTGGAGCAGTCTGGCAGCTCGTCGGGCTCATAACCCGAAGGTCGCAGGTTCAAATCCTGCCCCCGCAACCAAGGCATTTTTTCGGCGGTGTCCCTGTCCCGTCGGTCGGCCTCGGATCGCACAGCCGCTGCGTGTTTCATTCCAGCCTGCGGGCTGCTATCCTGCATCGAGCCCGGTTCGCTGCCTCCGAGATTCAACCCCTGGTCGTTGCTGTCGCGCTGCCCCGGTCGCTTTGACCAGCAAGCACCGCCAGATCCGCGAGATGGGCGCTGTCCCTGGTGCTTTCATCCGATGGCCTCCGGCCAGATTGCCCAGAACCCGTTCGGTTCTTAAAGCCAGCTGCAGTGCCTCGCGGTGTCCGCCGCATCCACTCGGCATTTTCTGCGATTGCAGTGCTCATTGCCGCGACCTCCCGTGTCGCCCCTTTCTCTACATGAATACCGCGCAAGCCAAGCGCATCATCGAAGCCGCTCTCCTGTGTGCTGAGCAACCCCTGGCGGTGGCCGATCTTCGACGCCTCTTTGCCGAGGACTTCGAGATCGGTGCCGATACCGTTCGCACCCTGCTTGAAGAATTGCAGGCCGATTGGCATGACCGGGGGGTGCAGCTCATCCCGCTGGCCACGGGGTGGCGTTTCCAGAGTGCTCCCGACATTGCGCGCTACATCGAGCGACTCAACCCCGAGCGTCCGCCACGCTACTCCCGTGCCGTACTTGAGACGCTCGCGATCATTGCCTATCGGCAGCCCGTCACCCGGGGCGATATCGAGGAGATCCGCGGGGTCACGGTGTCGTCTCACATCATCAAAAGTCTCGAGGACCGTGGCTGGATCGAGGTCATCGGGACCAAGGATGTGATCGGTCGGCCGTCGCTTTTTGCCACGACCCAGCAGTTCCTGGATGACCTCGGCCTGCGCAGCCTGACCGAATTACCTGCACTGGATTCCGATGCCCCCGCCACGCAGGCCCTTGGCCAGCGGGCCATCGATTTCGACGCGGCCTTGAACCTGCAGGCGGCTCTGCCGCTGGAGTTGCCTGCTCCTCAGTCCACTGAAGCCCCATGAACGAACACGATACATCGCCTCCTTCCCCACCTGCTCCGCCAACGGCTGAGCGCGCCCTGCCCCCGGATTCGGTGGCCTCCGAGCACGACTCGGCCACTGCAGAGGGTTCGAATCGACGCCCGGGGCGTGGCAAGTGGGGTCGTCGCAGAGGTCCACGGAACCGATCCGCGGTTGCGGACGGTGAGTCGGGGCAAGGGGTCGAAGGCCAGCCCGGGGATTCTGCCGCGGTATCTGCCGCCGGTGCTGCCGCCGGTGCTGACGCCGACCCTGGCCTGCAGGCCGAGGGTGCAGGCCGAAGACGCACCGAGCGACCCAGCCGTCGCAATGGTCCGGAGGGCGAGACGGGTCAGGGGCGGCGCACCAAGGATCGGCGGCGACCCAAGGAGGGTCCGGCGCGCGATCCCGAGCAGGCAGTTCCGTTCTATGCGCGTGAAGCGCCGGTGGGCCTGGAGGCGACCGACCCCAGGCGACGCCAGGTCCGCGCACCCGTGGGCCTCGACGACGAGGAGATGCCCAAGCTGCACAAGGTGCTGGCCGATGCCGGCATCGGATCGCGCCGTGACATGGAAGAACTCATCGTTGCCGGGCGGGTTTCGGTCAATGGTCAGCCGGCCCATGTGGGCCAGCGAATCGGTCCCAACGATCTGATTCGCATCAATGGCAAGCCCATCCGCCGTCGTCAGCAAAAACCAGAAACCAAGGTGCTGCTCTATCACAAGCAGCCCGGCGAGATCTGCAGCCGTGATGATCCTGAGCAGCGCGCCACGGTGTTTGATCGCCTGCCCCGCCTGAAAGCCCAGCGCTGGGTGGCCGTGGGGCGACTTGATTTCAATACCGAGGGCTTGCTCATCTTCACGACCTCCGGAGAGCTCGCCAATCTGCTGATGCATCCGCGGTTCGGCTGGGACCGAGAATACGCCGTGCGGATTCTCGGTCGCATCGACGAGACCCTGTACCAGCAGTTGCTTGCGGGGGTGCCGCTCGACGACGGGCTGGCCGCGTTCACAGCGATCGAGGATGTGGGCGGCGACGGCGCCAACCACTGGTACCGGGTCACGATCGGCGAGGGTCGCAATCGCGAGGTCCGGCGTATCTTTGAATCCGTCGGGCTGGTGGTGTCGCGCCTGGTAAGGATCCGCTTCGGTCCGGTCGCGCTACCCCCCGCGCTGGTTCGTGGCCGCTGGGTTGAACTGCCGCCCATCGATGTGTCTGTGCTCAGTCGTCTGCTCAAGCAGGCTGGCAAGGATGCACCGGCCCCGGGTGAAGCCGGTGAGTCCGGCGGGGTGTCGGGCTCGCCCGACCTCGATCAAGGCGATCTCCTTGCGGATGACGATGGAGCGTTTTCGGGCGATGACGATTGGCCTGAAGCACGTGTCGTGCAGCAGGCCCTCAAGACCCTGCCCAAGCCCGATCGTTATGCTGGCGACGACTTCGATGATGAACTCGAAGACGACGATACGGTGCCTTCAGACATCGATGAATACGGCCGAAAGCTGCCTCCGGGGGGCGTGGCGCCCGTCAAGAAGGGGCCCTCGGTCGATCTTGAGGATGACGAGTGGCAGCCTCGGGCAGCGGATGCCCATCTGTCGGGCATCAGTCGCTCGGTGCGTAAACAGAGTCGCGAAAAGATGCCCGGCGGCTTTCCGGGAATGCCAGCCAAGCCGGCCGGTCAGGGCCGCAAGGCGCGCCGGCCCCGCAAGCCGGGGCCGGGTGCAGGTCAGGGCGCCGCCCGGTCCTCGGGCCAGGCGATCAGCAGTCCGGACGCCTATGCCAATTCTGCATTCGGTTTCCCGCCCGGCGGGGGTGCCCAGCGTTCACCCAAAGGTCCACGACCGCCCCGACCGGACGGCGCACCAGGCCGTGGCAAGCGCCGTCGCCCGGCGGGCACGGGTAAGCCTGGCGGGTTCGAAGGCGGTGCCGTGCCGGGGGGCCAGGCAACCGAAGCCGGGGCTGCAGGCAAGCCAGGTCGTCGTCCCGGCGGCCGGCGGCGTCGTGGGGGCGGCCGGGGAGGGGCAGGGGGGCAGGGAGCGCCTGGAGGATCAGGAAGTGAGGGAGGGTCCGGCGGTGGTGAGGCCTCGTCCACCTGAGCTCCAAGACCGCGCCTCACCTTCCAAGACTTCCGGAACGTGCTGCAATCGGATATAATCTTCAGGTTCTAGGCCAAGGTTTTTCTGGCTGATCGTCCAAGTGATCAGTGTCTGGCCTGTCGGTTAGCGTGTGTGTCTTCGGGGTCCGTCAGCAGCGGGTTCCGTCCATGGGCTGTTCAGGCCCATTTTTTTTTCGTGGTGGTCGTGAGTCGCGTTCAGGAATTGATCGAACGAACCGTGCAAGGCATGGGCTATGAGCTGGTCGAACTCGAGTTCGGCGGCGGGGGCTTGATGCGCGTGTTCATCGATCGCCTGGAGGCCGAACCGATCCGCATGGAAGACTGTGAACGGGTCAGTCATCAACTGACCCATCTGCTCACGGTCGAGAACATCGATTACGCCAGGCTCGAGGTGTCTTCACCCGGGCTCGACCGGCCGCTCAACAAGCCCTCCGATTACCTGCGCTTCGAGGGCAGCGAAATCACGCTCAAGCTCAGGGTCGCCTTCAAGGGGCGGCGTAATTTCACAGGCATCCTGCTGCGCGATCCGGACCTCGAGGGCGGTTTTGCGCTCGATCTCACCGAACCGCCTGCAACCCCGCCGGGCGGCAAGGGCAAGGCACGCCCCGCGGCGCGTGCGGGTGCCAAGGCCGTCAAGGCCGGCAAGGCCGGCAAGTCAAACGCCCGATCAACAGCCCAGGGGGCTGTTGATGAGGCTGCATCCGTTCAAACAGGCGCCCCGGCGCCCGCAGCAGCCTTCGCAGGCGCTGCACCCTCGTCGGAGGCGACCGCTGCTGAGCAGACGGTCCGCCGCCTGTCGTTCACCCTGGATGAAGTCGACCGGGCGCGTCTGGTGCCCATGGTCAAGTTTTAGGAGGCTTCCATGAGCCGTGAAGTGCTGATGCTGGTCGATGCCCTGGCGCGCGAAAAGAGCGTGGCCCGGGAGGTGGTATTTCTGGCGCTCGAGAGTGCGCTGGCATCCGCCACCAAGAAAAAGATGAACCAGGATTGCGAGATCCGAGTCGAGATCGATCGCGACAGTGGCGACCATGATTCCTTCCGGGTCTGGATGGTCGTGCCCGATGGTGAGCTCGAGGATCACGATGTGCAGATGATCCTCACCGAAGCGCGCAAGCAGCGGGTGGCTTTTGATTTCGATGATCGGGATGCCGAAGGCAATGCAATCCGGGTCTGGCGGCTGCTCGAAGAAGGCGAGAGCGGCGAGCCGGCCGAGCGTATCGAGGTCGGTGACCGCCTCGAAGAGCAGCTCGAGTCCATCGAGTTCGGGCGCATTGGAGCCCAGGCCGCCAAGCAGGTCATCCTGCAAAAGATTCGCGATGCCGAGCGTGAGCAGATCATCAACGACTTCCTCGATCGTGGGGAGAATCTGCTGTCGGGCACGATCAAGCGCATCGATCGTGAAGGGGCCGTCATCGAGTCGGGCAAGATCGAAGCGCGTCTGCCGCGCGATCAGATGATTCCCAAAGAAAATCTGCGGGTGGGTGATCGGGTGCGCGGCTGGGTGGGCAAGGTCAATCGCGAAGGTCGCGGACCGCAGCTCATGATGTCACGCACGGCGCCCCAATTCATCATGGAGCTCTTCCGTCTGGAGGTGCCTGAGATCGAGCAGGGCCTGCTTCAGGTCAAGGCTGCCGCCCGTGATGCGGGGGTGCGCGCCAAGATCGCGGTGCATACCACCGACCGTCGCATCGATCCGATCGGCACCTGCGTGGGTGTGCGGGGTTCGCGCGTTCAGGCCGTGACGGGTGAACTCGCCGGCGAGCGGGTGGACATCGTGCTGTGGTCCGAAGATCCGGCTCAGTTCGTGATCGGCGCACTCGCCCCGGCCAACGTGAGCTCCATCGTGGTCGACGAAGAAAAGCACAGCATGGATGTGGTGGTCGATGAGGACAACCTCGCACTCGCCATCGGTACGGGCGGGCGCAATGTGCGACTGGCCTCCGAGCTCACCGGCTGGCACATCAACATCATGACGGCCGAAGAAAGTGCAGGCAAACAGGAGTCCGAACGGGCCAACCTGCGTGAGCACTTCATGAGCAAGCTTGACGTCGACGAAGAAGTGGCTGACATCCTGATCGATGAGGGCTTCTCAAGCCTCGAGGAAGTCGCCTACGTGCCGATCAACGAGATGCTCGAGATCGAAGCTTTCGATGAGGACACGGTCAATGAATTGCGTGACCGGGCCCGCAACATGTTGCTCACTGAGGCCATCGCCAAGGAAGAGAAGCTCGGCTCGACCAGCGAGGACCTTCTGGGTCTCGAGGGTATGGACCGCGATCTCGCTGCCCGGCTGGCCGACGGCAATGTCCACACCCGTGACGATCTGGCCGAGCTGGCCGTCGATGAGCTGGTTGAGCTCACCGGCATCGATGAAGAGCGCGCCCGGGATCTGATCATCAAGGCACGTGCCCACTGGTTCGAAAACGAATCGGCCTGACCAGGAAAACCACTGAATGGCAAGCACCAACGTATCCAGTTTCGCAGCCGAGCTGCGCATGCCGGCTGACGTGCTGCTTCAGCAGTTACGCTCGGCGGGCATGGACAAGCGTTCCCCCGACGATCTCCTGACCGAAGCCGACAAGTCCATGCTGCTCGCCGCCCTGCGTCGAGCCCATGGTGCCGAAGATTCGCCCAAGAAGAAGATCACAGTGGTGCGCAAGCAGACCTCCGAGATCAAGCAGGCTGATGCCACGGGCAAGGCGCGCACGATCCAGGTTGAAGTCCGCAAGAAGCGGGTCTTCGTGCAGCGCGAAGCGGATGCGGCCGGGGCCCCGGGTGCAGGGGCTCCGTCTGCCGGACCTTCCGCGGACGAGATCGAGGCTCAGCGTCAACGCGAAGAGAGCGAGCGTCTCCAGCGCGAGGCCCTGGAGCGCGAGGCTCATGAAGCCCGTGAGCTTGAGGCCCGCCTCGAAGAGGAGCGTCGCCGGGCCGAAGAGGCTGCCGCTGACGCAGCCCGTCGTGAAGAAGAAGCCCGCCGCGAGCAGGAGCGCCTGGCACAACTTCAGGCTCAACAGACCGAGGAGCAGGCCCGCCGCGAAGCGGATACCCAGCTGGCTGCAGCGGCAGAGGCGGCCCGTCTGGCCGCCGAGGTGTCGCGCAAGGCCCAGGAAGAAGCCGCCAATCAGGCGACAGCGCGTCGCAAGGCCCAGGAAGAAGCCGCGGCCATCAACCGGCTGCTCTCTGCGTCCCGCAAGCCCGCGCCCAAGCCGGTCGAAGCACCGCCTGCAGCTCCGGCTCCAAAGGCGGTCGCTCCTGCTGACGGCGCCAAGACCACCGGCACCCTGCACAAGCCGGCGGCCCGGGCCGATGGCGCGCGACCCGCACCAGGCACGGCGACACCTTCTCCCGCCTCGACCGTCAAGAAACACGTCAAGTCCGAGAATCTGTCTTCGACCTGGCAGGACGATGCCGCCAAGCGGCGCGCCATCAAGACTCGAGGCGATGCGGGCGGGGGTGTGGGGGGATGGCGTGGCCCGCGCGGCCGGGGTTCGCGGGATTCCCGCGGCTCTCAGCAGTCGCAGATGGCCTCGCAATCGGCCGAAGCCATTGTGCGTGAGGTGCATGTTCCCGAGACCATCACCGTGGCCGATCTGGCCCACAAGATGTCGGTCAAGGCGGCTGAAGTCATCAAGCTCATGATGAAGATGGGCCAGATGGTGACCATCAATCAGGTGCTTGACCAGGAAACCGCCATGATCGTGGTCGAAGAGCTCGGCCACACGGCGATCGCCGCAGCACTGGATGACCCAGAGGCGCTGCTCGACGTGCAGTCGGCGGAGCATCACGATGCCGAGAAGCTGCCGCGTCCGCCGGTGGTCACCGTCATGGGCCACGTCGACCACGGCAAGACCTCGCTGCTCGATTACATCCGCCGTACCAAGGTGGCCTCGGGCGAGGCGGGGGGTATCACCCAGCATATCGGCGCCTACCATGTCGAAACCGAACGGGGCGTGATCACTTTCCTGGATACCCCGGGTCACGAGGCCTTCACGGCCATGCGGGCGCGCGGCGCCAAGGCCACCGACATCGTGGTGCTGGTGGTGGCCGCTGACGACGGGGTCATGCCACAGACCATCGAAGCGATTCACCACGCCAAGGCGGCTCAGGTGCCCATCGTGGTGGCCATGAACAAGATCGACAAGTCCGAGGCCAATCCCGATCGGGTCAAGCAGGAATTGGTGGCTCAGGAGGTTGTGCCTGAGGACTACGGCGGCGACTCGCCCTTCGTGCCGGTCTCGGCCAAGACGGGGCAGGGCATCGACGATCTGCTCGAAAACCTGTTGCTGCAAGCCGAGGTGCTTGAACTCACCGCGCCGGTCGACGCGCCCGCCAAGGGTCTTGTGATTGAAGCCCGCCTCGACAAGGGTAAGGGCCCGGTCGCGACCGTGCTGGTCCAGTCGGGAACGCTCAAGCGGGGCGACATGGTGCTCGCGGGTTCGTCCTATGGTCGTGTGCGGGCCATGCTCGATGAGGCCGGCAAGGCCATCGCTGAAGCGGGACCCTCCATTCCGGTCGAGATTCAGGGCCTGTCTGAAGTGCCACCCGCCGGCGAAGAGCTGATGGTGATTGCCGATGAGCGCAAGGCCCGCGAGATTGCGCTCTTCCGTCAGGGCAAGTTCCGCGATGTCAAGCTGGCGCGCCAGCAGGCCGCCAAGCTCGAGAACATGCTCGAGCAGATGACCGAGGGTGCGTCGCAGACCCTGGCGATGATCATCAAGGCCGACGTGCAGGGCTCGCAGGAGGCGCTGTCCCAGGCCATGCTCAAGCTGGCCACCGACGAGATCAAGGTGCAGATCGTGCACGCGGCCGTGGGTGGAATTACCGAGAGCGACATCAACCTGGCCGTAGCCTCCAAGGCCGTGGTGATCGGCTTCAATGTGCGTGCCGATCAGGCAGCCCGCAAGCTCGCCGAGGCCAATGGCATCGATCTGCGTTACTACAACATCATCTATGACGCGGTCGATGAGGTGAAAGCCGCGATGAGTGGCATGCTCGCGCCCGAAAAGAAGGAAGAGACCATCGGCATGGTGCAGATCCGCGAGATCTTCACGGTCAGCCGGATCGGCAACATCGCGGGTTGCATGGTCACCGAGGGCATCGTGCGCCGCAGCTCTCGGGTTCGTTTGCTGCGCGATTCCGTGGTCATCTGGACGGGCGAGCTCGATTCGCTCAAGCGCTTCAAGGACGATGCCCGCGAAGTGCGCGAAGGCTTCGAGTGCGGTCTCACGCTCAAGAACTTCAACGACATCAAGCTGGGCGACCAGCTCGAGGTTTTCGAGGTCAAGGAAGTGGCCCGCACGCTGTAAGGCGTGCAGCCCGTCGGACATGAACAGGCACAGTCGCAGTGGGGGGGAGCGCTCGGTCCGCGTGGCCGAGCAGATCCATCACGAACTTGCCCAGATGATTGCCCGGGAGGTGAAGGATCCCCGCATTGGTATGGTGACCCTGACCGGGGTCGACATCACGGCCGATTACGCTCATGCCACGGTGCACTTCACCTTGCTGCCTGATGACGAAGCGAGCGTGGCGCGGTCCCTTGAAGGGTTGCGCGCAAGTTCAGGATTCATGCGCTCCCAGCTGGGTCGACGGGTGCGCATCCACACCACGCCCGAGCTGCACTTTGCCCACGACCGATCGGTGGGGCGTGGCGTAGACCTCTCGCGCCTGATCGATCAGGCCAATGCCCGGCGTGCGGATGACTGATCCCGTGCGGCGCCCCAAGCTGGCGTGGCGACCCCTGGATGGTGTCCTGCTGCTCGACAAACCCCTGGGTCTGAGTTCCAACGATGCCCTGCAACGGGTCCGGCGTGCCCTTCGTGCGGCCAGTGGCGGACACGGCGGAACCCTCGACCCGCTGGCCACGGGCCTGCTGCCGCTGGCCTTTGGGGAGGCCACCAAGTTTTTGCATGACCTGCTCGAAGCAGACAAGACCTACCATGCCACGGTTGCACTCGGTGTCCGAACGCAGAGCGGTGATGCCGAAGGACAAGAGGTTTCGCGGCAGCCCGTGCCGGCCGACCTGACCGAATCGACCGTCCGTGAGGCCTGTCAGGCTTTTACCGGTCCGATCTTGCAAGTGCCGCCCATGCACTCGGCCCTCAAGCATCACGGTCGCCCGCTCTATGAGCTCGCCCGGGCAGGGCAGACCATTGAGCGCAGACCTCGCGAGGTGACCGTACACGCTCTGTCAGTCGCAGGCACGGATCTCGCGAGTGGCCTGTTCGAGTTCGATGCCCGGGTCAGCAAGGGCACCTACATTCGAACGCTCGCCCAGGACATCGGCGAGCGTCTGGGGTGTGGCGCCCATCTGAAGGCCCTGCGTCGAACCGCGGTCGGGCGGCTGCAGATTGCTCAGGCAGTCACGCTGGAGCACATCGAATCCCTCGATGAGGTGGGGCGTGAGCGGTTGCTGGCCCCGGTCGATGCCTTGCTCGAGGGGTTGCCGGTGTTGCGATTACCCGAGTCACTTGCGGTGCGTTTCACACAAGGGCAACGAATCATCCTGGATCATGCTCTGCGGGCTGATCTCAGCAGCAACGATCTCTCTGCGACGAGCCGATCCGAGGGCGGCGAGCAATCGCTCATTCGCGTTTATCGCAACGATCAGTTGCTCGGAGTGGCCGAGTTCGAACCACCCGGGCGAATCGCTCCTCGACGGCTGGTGCGGCTGGCCTCTGCCTGACCTCATCAACCGCCCGAATCAATCGACAGAACAATCAGGAATCCTCCCCCATGCAGGCCATTCGCAACATCGCCATCATCGCTCACGTCGATCACGGCAAGACCACCCTGGTCGATCAACTGCTCAGGCAGTCCGGAACCTTCCGTGCCCACCAGCAGGTGGCCGAGCGGATCATGGACTCCAACGATCTCGAGAAGGAACGTGGCATCACGATCCTGGCCAAGAACTGCGCGATTGAGGTCGACGGCACCCGGATCAATATCGTGGACACCCCCGGGCATGCCGACTTCGGTGGTGAGGTCGAGCGCGCGCTCTCCATGGTCGATGGCGTGCTGCTGGTGGTCGATGCGGTGGATGGCCCCATGCCGCAGACCCGCTTCGTGACCCGCAAGGCCCTGGCCCTGGGTATCAAACCCATCGTGGTCGTCAACAAGATCGACCGTCCGGGCGCGCGTCCGCACTGGGTGATCGATCAGGTGTTCGAGCTCTTTGACAAGCTCGGTGCAACCAACGAGCAGATGGACTTTCCGGTCGTGTACTGCTCGGCACTGGCCGGTTTTGCCGTCAACGAGGTCGAGGAACTCGATGCGCTGCCGGTTGGCGACAACGGCTTTCATCAGGGCACCATGAGGGCGCTCTACGACGCCATCCTGCGTCATGTGCCGGTGCGGGCCGATGACATCGAGGGTCCGCTGCAGATGCAGATCCTGTCGCTCGACTGGTCCAGCTATGTGGGCCGGATCGGCGTGGGTCGCATCAATCGCGGCCGCATCACGGCGGGCT
>Ga0315901_10007082_pt1 | contig 13310 bp, 17 predicted proteins | sample LakEriMetagenome_10_FD_203761 | JGI IMG/M metagenome (GOLD analysis project Ga0315901, IMG submission 203761) | Freshwater fungal communities from buoy surface, Lake Erie, Ohio, United States - Buoy 2 MA116 | ecosystem: Environmental > Aquatic > Freshwater > Lake | place: USA: Lake Erie, Ohio... | reverse complement strand
TCTCCGCCACGCGTTCGCGCACGTAGTCGCCGGTCTTTTCGTCGTACGGGAAGATCGCATTCTTGCCGCCCGCCTCGATCGCCATGTTCGCGATCGTCATGCGGTCATCCATGTTCATCGTGTGTACGCCGGGGCCTTCCCACTGCATCGCGCGATACGTCGCGCCGTCGAAGCCGATATCGCCGATGACATGCAGGATCACATCTTTCGCCATCACGCCCGGTTGCATCTCGCCCTCGCAGAAAAAGCGCATGCTCTCCGGCACCTTCAGCAGGATTTTTCCCGTGCCGAGCACGAAGCCAGCGTCCGTGTTGCCGATGCCGGTCGCGAACTGGTTGAACGCGCCCGCCATGCACGTGTGCGAGTCCGTGCCCACGAGCACTTCGCCCGGGCGCGTGTGGCCCTTCCACGGCAGCGTGGTGTGGCAGACGCCGGCAAAATTCTTCCCATACTGCTGCTTGAGCTGCCCCTTCGACGAATCGAAATGCCACGAGCCATTCGGGTCATCAATCACGTCGTAAAAATACTCCAGCCCCTGCTCGCGCACGAAGTCACGGAGGATGTCCACGTTGCGGTTGCTCATCGAGTCCGCGGTGAAAATGTAATGGTCGGGGATGATGACGACCTTCTTCGGATCCCACACCTTCGCGTCCTTGCCAAACTCGCGCTTGAACACGCCGATGGTGCCCGGCCCGCACACGTCGTGCGTCATGAGGATGTCCACATTCACCCATGCGTTTTCGCCGGGAGCCACGCGTGCCTTGCCGCTCGCGCGGGCGAGCAATTTTTCCGTGAGAGTCATGTTCGTAGAGTAAAAGGGCGCGAAAGATGCCCCGCACCCCCGGCGAGGGCAAATGGAAACTCCCCGCGCTCGTGACGATGCACGATCACAGTGCTTCGGAGCGCCACGTCTCCGCACCCGATCCAAAATCCGAAATGCCGGCGCCGGGCTTGAAGCCCCGCAGCCCGCGTCACTTTTTCAGCTTCGCGAGTTCGGCCACGTATTCCGCGGCGGGCGTGCCCCCGTAACCGACTTTCTTGAACAGCTCCTTGCCGTCCGCATCGAGCACGATGACCGTGGGGTAGCCGCGGATGGCGTATTTTTTCGAGAGTTCCTGATTGGCGGCCTTGAGTTCAGGCGTCTGCGGTTTGCTCTTCGGGAAGTCGAGTTCCACGAGAACGAGGTTGTCCTTGGCAAACTTGGAGAATTCCACAGACGTCAGCACCGTCTTGTGCAGGCTCTTGCACGGCGGGCACCAGTCGGAGCCGGTGAAGTCGATCAGCACCATCTTCTTCTGAGCCTTGGCCTGCTCCAGCGCTTTCGGGAGGTCGGTGAGCCAAGTGTCTTCCGCGGCGAGCAGCGGCGAGGAGATGAATGCGAGGGTGAGGAGGAGGGCGAGTGCTTTCATGGGAGTTGGGTTTGGGTTTCGTGAATTTGACAGCGAAAAATTAGCGGATCTGACCGCAAGATGGGAGCAGAAGTTTTGCTCCTTGTCCCCTTTCGTGTTGGAAGTTTGGCGTTGAGCGTTTGGCTCCGCGCAGCGGCTGTCCCGCATCAGGACAGGCTTCCCGAAACCGGAAGCGCCTGCGGCGGGTCAAACGCCAAACGCTGAACTTCCAACACCAAACACCAAAGGAGGACGCCGCCGAAGTTTTCTGCGGCGCTGTCGGATCAGCGCACCTCGTCCTGCTCGCGCTTGCGTGCGGGAAGAATGGAGCACGCTTCCTTGCAGCCGAAAAGCCGGCTGAGGACTTTGCGGTTCCTCGCGATGAGGTTGTAGATTTTTTCCGCGATCCAGATCACGCCGGGCACCCACAGCAGCAGCGCGAGCGGGAAGAGCAGCGGCAGGCGCATCCCGACGAAACGGATGCAGCGCGCGCCGCGAAAAATGCGTCCGTCCTTTGCGACGCAGTGCATCGCGGCGAGGAGTTGCTCGCGGTCGAGCTGCGGCGCGGCCTGTTGCGCACGCGGGTCGGTGAGCGGGATGAGCGCGAGCGTGTTGAACCAATCAAGCCAAGTCAGCACCCGCATTTGGAAAATGCAGAGCGGGCAATCGCCGTCGTAGAGGACGAGGTGCTGGTTCACATGCGGAAGCTACACGGTGAGGTGGCCGAGCGCCAGCAGTCCGTAGAAGGTGTATTCCGCATCGAGGGCGTCGTCGGCCCAGTGGCCGTGGAAGCCGCCCTCGGCGCTCCAGAGCGTGTCCACGAAATCGAGGCACTTCTCGCGCAGCGCAGCGGGCAGCGGACGGTCGAGGCACGAGAGCGCATGAAGCGCCGTCGCGGTGGAAAGCAGATCGGGAATCGGCGCGCCGGGCACCGCGAGCCAGCCGCCGTCGCTGTGGATTTGCGCGAGCAGCCAGTCGCCGGCGGCGGCGCTGATCGGCATGCCGAGCTGATGCAGCAGCGTGATCGCCGCGGCGGTCGCGGGCACGGTGCCCTGGCGCATCCCGCGCACATTGCCCCACGCGCCGTCGGGGGTTTCGAGGAATTTCAGGCACTGCACCATCCGCAGCGGATCGGGCAAATTCGCGCCGAGATCCTGGTACGCGCCGAGCGCGACGAAGCAGCCGTAGGCATTGCCGTGCACCGCGCCGGGCTTCACTTCGTAGCCGCCGTCGGCGGTGCGGAATGTTTCCAGCCTCGCGAGGATCGCATCGGAAAAACCGTGCGGCATCTTTTCCAAACCGATCGCCGCCCTGCACCGTGCGAGCGCGCCGAGATGCACGAAGTCGAGCGCAGTGCCGTCGCCGAAGCTGTCCACGAACGGCTTGATTTTTTCGACCGGAATCTCCGCCTGCAACGCCTCCAGCCCCGCGAGCACGAAGATCGCGTAGTAAAGATCCGGCCGCCCCGCGCGATCCGCGCCGCCGCCCTCGGGCGTGATCTGCCGGATCAAGAAATCCCGCACAAGGCCCGCGGAATCGCCGAGCGCCTTCTGCGCGACACGCGCGATTTGCAGCATTTGAAGACGGAGGCTCATGCGTGCTCGCTAGCGGTTTGCGCGCGGGGCGTCAAAGCCCGCAGCCGCGCTTGTGATAGCGCGGGCCGATCTTTTTTCCCGGCGAGGCGTGCGGATGGATCAGCCCGCGCTTTCACAAGCGCGGCTACGGCGGAGTGTGCTTTCCAGCCGGTGCTATTCCGCCGCGCGCCAAGGTTTCGGAAAGATGCGCCAGTGGCCGTTCACGAAGGCGAGGCCGTCGAACGCCATGCCGATCGTCTCGCCCGCCTTCACAAATTTGAACCGGAACAGCGTCACGCCTGCTTGCAGCTTGTCGCCGATCTTCGCGTAGCCGCCGGGAAATTCCTTCGCCGCTGCCGTGCCCTTTTGGAAATCTTCCGTCGTGGCCTTCGCGACCGTCACTTCCGTCTGCCCGTCCTTCGGGCCGATGACCGGCGCGGAATCCCAGAGCGGCTTCTGCGAGGCCTCGAGCTTTCTTGCAAAATCGGCGGTGAAGACTTTCGCGTAATCGTCGCTGGTCGGACGCAGTTCCTTCGTCAGTGCAGCGCGGTCGGTGCCGGCGGCGAGGAATTTTTTCAGCAGCGCAGTGGCGGCGGCCTCGCTGCCCGCATCTTGCGCATGGGCGAATGCCAAAGTGCAAAGCAGGGTGGTGGTGACGATGAGCCGGCGGAGGAATGGGAGGATGTTCGTGTTCATGGCGGCGGTTGTGAACGACGGAGTCTGCGCTGGCAATATCGGGCTTTTCCGCCGGCGTGCGGCTAGCGCGGTGCAGTTTAGCCGTGTTTCAGGAAGTGTTCGAGAAAGCCGCACATCTGATCCATCGCTTGGGGCGTCGGGCTGTGGCCGTCGCGGTGCGTCATCGCCACGCGGTTCGGTGCGCCGGGCAGATCGTAAAGTGCGCGCGTGTGGTTCAGCGCGCGCCAGTGCCACGGCACATCCTCCGAGCCGCCGGAGACGAGGAATGGCCGCGGCGCCATGAGCGCGCGCAGGTCCACCATGCTCTCGCCGGACTCGGACATTCTCCCGTAGAGCCCGCCGCAGGCGCGTTTCAGTGCAGGAGAGCCGTCGAGCCGTCGCCGTGCCGCTGCGCGGTGCTCAACGTCCAACAGCCAACGCTTAACGTTTAGCGCCAAATCAGGAATGCCGCTGCTCCTCCGACGCGCCGCTTGACAACCGGGGCGCCACCGCTAGTCTCCGCGCTCCTTTTCCAAAGAAAGTCATACCATGGCCAATACAAAATCCGCAGCCAAACGCGCACGCCAGACGACGGGCCGCACCGCCGCAAACAAGCGCGTCTCCACCAACGTCAAGACCAAGCTCCGCGACATCCGTGTCGCGGTCGCAGCGGGCAAGAAGGCCGAGGCGCTCGCCCTGATGCCGAAGGTTTCCTCCGCGCTCGACAAGGCCGCGAAGACGGGCCGCATCCACAAGAACAAGGCGAACCGCCACAAGGGCGACCTCGCCCGCTCGCTCGCAGCGCTGAAGTAACGCACGCAATTTTCACGAAAGGCGGTGTCCGCACGGGCACCGCCTTTTTTCGTGCCTTCGTCGCGTGCGATGTGATCGCGGGCGCTCCGCTCCGCGCTACTCCTCGTTGCGCTGCTTCACGAGATTCAGCACCTGCCGCGTGCGATCGATCGGCGCGCGCACTGAGGAGACCGGCTGCGGCGCTGGCGCGTTCTGCGGCTGCACGGCGGCGGCTTCGTGTTGCGCGTCGGCGATCCGGGATTGCGGGGTTTGCTTGTCGCCATGCCGCCCATACACGAGATAGACGATGGCAAGGACGACGATGATTCCGACGATTCTCATGCACTCCCGCAAAGCATCGCCCGCGCCATGAACATCGCGCTCGTGCATTTCACGGCGTCGCCGATCGTCGGCGGAGTCGAGCGCGTGATGGATGAGCACGCGCGGGTTTTTTCCGCGCACGGCCATCGCGTGACGGTGCTCTGCCACCGCGGCGGCGGGCCGGATGCGGTGCGGCTGCCGGATGAAAAATCACCCGACGCGCTAGCCTCAGCACTGCTTCCGCTGCTCGCGCAGCAAGACATCGTGTTCCTTCACAATGTGCTCACGATGCCATTTCACCCCGCGCTCACTGAGGCGCTGTGGCACGCAATGGACGGGCTGCCGCGCGTGCGCTTCGTGGCATGGGTGCACGATGTCGCGGCGTGCAATCCCGACTACGCACCGGTCGCTCCGATCTTCGCGAAGGCGCACCCGCGATGCGGATATTTTGTCGTATCGCCGCTGCGTGCGCGGCAGTTTGCCGAAGCCACGGGAGCGCAGGCTGCCGTGATCCCGAACGGGATCGATCCCGCGCGCGTGCTCGGGCTGCCGGAAAATGTCGCGGCGTTTGCGAAGCAGCGCGGTCTGCTCGACGGGCGGATCGTGCTGCTGCATCCCACGCGGATTGTGCGCAGGAAAAATGTGGAGATGAGTATCGCGGTCGCGCGCGAATTTGTGCGGCGCGGCACGCCCGCGACGGTGCTCGTGACGGCGGCGGATGATCCGCATAACGCGGTCTCGCGTGCTCTCGGCGAAAAGCTGCGCAGCGAGTGTGCTGCGGATGAAGACGTGATTTTCATCGGCGATCATTTCGCTGTCGGCGACGCGGAGCTGGCCGCGCTCTACCGCCTCGCGGATACGCTGTTTTTTCCGAGCCGCAGCGAGGGTTTCGGCCTGCCGCTGCTCGAGGCGGCGATGCACCGGCTGCCGGTTTTTTGCAGCGACATCGAGCCGCTGCGTGATCTGCTGCGCGAGGGGGCCGTCCGTTTTTCGCCGGATGCGGAGCCAGCATCCGTCGCGGCGCTGATCGAGGGGACGCTCGCCGCCTCGCCCGCATTCCGCGAGCGCAGGCGTGTGCTGCGGGAGTGCAGTTGGGAGGCGATTTACACGCGACATCTGGCTGCGCTGCTTCGTTGAATGTTGGACGTTGAACGTTAAGCGTTAAACGTTGAGCCCCGCGCCGCGGCGCTGCGGATTCTGAATGCCGTCCAAGATTCGGACAACGCCTGCGGCGGGCCAAACGCTCAACGTTCATCGTACAATGAAGATGCCACCGGGAACCTTCTCTTGATGCGCGTGCTCCCGCGTGGGAGGATGCTTTACCGCCCATGAAACCCGATGACACCGATCAGGAGCGGAACCTTTTCAGGTTCCTCATGGAGAACATCCCGGACCGGATTTATTTCAAGGATCGCGAGAGCCGCTTCATCTGCGTAAACGCGGCGATGGCGCGCCTCTTCCACCTCACGGGCACCGACGCCGCCGTGGGAAAGAGCGACCGCGATTTTTTCCCGCCGGCCGATGCGCAGCAGATGTACGAGGACGAGCAGCGCGTCGTGCAGACGGGCGTTCCGCTCTACGGCAAGGTGGAGAAAAAGATCATGCCCGACGGCAACACGGGCTGGACGCTCACGACGAAGCTGCCGCTGCCCGGGCCGAACGGCGGGATCGTCGGCACGTGCGGCATGTCGCGCGACATCACGGCGCTGAAGGTCGCGGAGACTTCGCTCGAGCATGAGCGCAACCGGCTGAAGGAGACGAATGTCGATCTCGCGCGCAGCCAGGCGCTGCTGGAGCGCAAGCTCGCCGAACTCGAGAAGACGCACGCCGAGCTGAAGTCCGCGCAGAAGCGGCTCATTGAGGCAGAAAAGGCGCAGTCCGTCGCGCGGCTTGCGATCGGCGTGGCGCACGAGGTGAAGAATCCGCTCGCGATCCTGCGCATGGGCGCGGATTTTTTCGCGAGCCAGCCCTCGACGGACGAGACTGGCAGGGTGGTGCTGAAGGAGATGGGCGACGCGGTGCGGCGCGCGGACAACATCATCAATGAGATGATGATCTTTTCCGAATCGGGCGATCTGAAGCTCGCGCCGGTGCAGGTCGCCTCGGTGGTTGACGAGGCGCTCAAGCCCTTCGAGCCCGCGCTCGCGGCGGCGAATGTCCGCGTGGAGAAACGCTACGCGGCCGGAATGCCGTCGGCGCGGATCGATCAGGTGAAAATCCAGCGCGTCTTTTCCTGCCTCATCGAAAACGCGCTGGATTCGATGCCTGACGGCGGAACGCTCGCGATACGCCTTGGTCTCACGCACATCGCTGCGCCCGGTGTGACGCCTGATCGTGGGAACCGTTCGTTGGTCCATTCCGGCGTGCGGCGCGTGGGCGTGATCGTGGAGTTCAACGACACCGGCTCCGGAATCCCGGCGACAGAGATCGACAGCATCTACGACCCGTTTTTCACGACGAAGCCGACGGGCCAGGGCACCGGCCTCGGCCTCACGGTGAGCCGCAAGGTCGTCGAGCTGCACGGCGGCACGCTCGACATCTCGAACCGCAGCGAGGGCGGTGTGTCGGCGAAGGTGCTGCTGAAGGTGTGATGCGGACTGCGGCACTCTGCCAGCAGTGTGCGAATATGGAGTTGGGCGTTTGGAGTTGAGCGATTGACCTTGGGCTCGGCGCAGGTGTCTTCCATTTCTGCGAGTGCGCTCAGAATCCACGAGGCCGCTGCGTGGAGCCAAATGCCAAACGCCAAATGAGGTGACCACCGCTGATGCCGCCGCGCTTGCGCCCACGCGTGTGTGCGCATACGAAGGGTGCGATGATTTCCGCATCCAAGGAAGCGATTGCTGCGCTCGCTCGCGCAGACCACGGCGATCCATTTTCCATCCTCGGAATGCACGGTGCCGACGGCGATCTGGCGATTCGCATTTTCCGCCCGGATGCGGTGGCCGTGGAAGTGCGCGAGATCGGCGGCGCGGCGCGCTCGTGGCACGGTGAGGGGAATTCGCAGGACGGATTATTCGAGGTGCCGATCGAGGGCGTGCGCTCGCGTTTCGCATACACGCTTCGCTTCACGGGGCACGACGGAAACGTGTGGGAGCAGCGCGATCCGTATTCGTTCGGCGTGCTGCTCGGCGATGTGGACTCGCACCTCTTCGGCGAAGGGCAGCACTGGGAGCTGTGGAAAAAATTCGGCGCGCACGTCGAGACGCACGACAGCGTGACCGGCACGGTCTTCCGCGTGTGGGCGCCGAATGCGAAGCGCGTGTCCATCATCGGCGACTGGAACAATTGGGACGGCCGCATTCATCCGATGCGCAAGCTGATCCCGAGCGGTGTGTGGGAGCTGTTCGTCCCCGGCATCGGCGAGATGGCGCACTACAAATTTGAGGTCGCGGACATGCAGGGCTTCCTGCACGTGAAGACGGACCCGTTCGCATTTTTCGGCCAGCACGGCACGCAGACCGCAGGGCTCGTGTGGAAGATGGACAAATATCCGTGGCAGGATGCCGCGTGGATGGCGAAGCGCGCGCAGCGCGAGTGGCATCGCGATGCCGTCTCGATCTACGAGGTGCATCCCGGTTCGTGGCGGCGGAAGGACGGCAATGCTTTCCTGACATGGCGCGAGATGAGCGAGCAGCTCGTGGATTACGTCGTGGACATGGGCTACACGCACATCGAGCTGATGGGCGTGGCCGAGCATCCGTTCGAGGGATCGTGGGGCTACCAGGTCGTCGGCTATTTCGCGCCGACGAGCCGCTACGGGAATCCCGATGACTTCCGCCATTTCGTGGACTGCTGCCATCAGCGCGGCATCGGCGTGATCCTCGACTGGGTGCCCGGACATTTCCCGAAGGACGCGCACGGCCTCGCGAAATTCGACGGCACGGCGCTCTACGAACATGCCGACCCGCGGCAGGGCGAGCATCAGGATTGGGGCACGCTCATCTTCAACTACGGGCGCAACGAGGTGCGGAATTTCCTCATCGCAAACGCGCTCTTTTGGTACGCGGAATATCACATTGATGGCCTGCGCGTGGATGCCGTCGCCTCGATGCTCTACCTCGATTACTCGCGCAAGGAAGGCGAGTGGGTTCCGAATGTGTACGGTGGCCGCGAAAATCTCGACGCGATCCATTTCATCAAGCAGTGCAACGAGGTCTGCTACCAGCGCCACCCCGGCGTGATGAACATCGCGGAAGAGAGCACCGCATGGCCCGGCGTGTCGCGTCCGACTTTCCTCGGCGGCCTCGGCTACGGCTTCAAATGGAACATGGGCTGGATGAACGACACGCTCTCCTACATGGCGCTCGATCCGATCTTCCGGCGCTATCACCACGGCAACGCGACTTTCTCGCTCGTGTACGCATTCCACGAACACTTCATCCTCGTGCTCAGCCATGACGAGGTCGTGCATGGCAAGAGATCGATCGTGAACAAGATGCCCGGCGACGACTGGCAGAAATTCGCGAACACGCGCCTGCTCTACGCTTGGATGTATGCGCACCCCGGCAAGAAGCTGCTCTTCATGGGCGGCGAATGGGGCCAGCGCGACGAATGGAGCCACGAGCGTTCGCTCGACTGGCACCTCCTCGAACACGCGCCGCACCGCGGCCTGCGCGAACTCGTCCGCCACCTCAACTACCTCTACAAAAACGAGCCCGCGCTTTTTGATCAGGACGACACATGGGAGAGCTTCGACTGGATCGAACTGCACGACGCGGACAACTGCGTGCTCGCCTTCATGCGCCGCGCGCGCCACGGCACGGTGATTGTCTTCGTGATGAATGCGACACCCGTCGCGCGCCACGGCTACCGCATCGGCGTCCCCGCGCCCGGCTGGTGGCAGGAAATCCTGAACACCGACAGCGAAGCGTACGGCGGTGGCAACATCGGCAATTTCGGCGGCGTGCATTCCGAGCCGGTGCCGTGGGGCGGCCGTCAGCAGTCCGTCACCCTCACGCTCCCGCCGCTCGCGATGATCGGGCTGAAGATCGCGTAGCCCGGCTCAGACTGCTCACAGCGCGCGCAGGATTTCCGCGATGAGCGCGGGGCCGCGGTAGATGTAGCCCGTGTAGAGCTGGATGAGCGCTGCGCCGGCGTCGAATTTCTCCTTCGCATCATCCGCGCTGAAGATGCCGCCGACTCCGACGACGGGCACTTTCGTCCGCGCCGTGATGTGGCGGATCACCTCGGTCGAGCGCGCGCGGACGGGCACGCCGCTGAGCCCGCCGGTCTGCCGGCGATGCTCGGGCACGGTGCTGTGATCGATCGTGGTGTTTGTCGCGATGATGCCCGCGAGCCGGTGCGATTCGACGAGCGAGAGGACGTCGTCAATCGCCTCCCACGTGAGGTCGGGCGCGATCTTCACGAGCATCGGCTTGTGCGAAATGTTTGCGGCCTGCACGGCGGCGAAGAGCGCATCGAGCGCCGGACGATCCTGCAAGGAGCGGAGGCCGGGTGTGTTCGGCGACGAGACGTTCAGCACGAAGTAATCGCCGAGATGACGCAGGCGCGTGAACGAATGCAGGTAGTCGGCGGCAGCCTCGTCGAGGGGCGTCACTTTCGACTTGCCGAGATTGATGCCGACGGGAAAACGCGGCCAGCGCGCCGTAGTGCGCAATTTTTCCAAGCGCGCAGCGACGGCATTCGCGCCGTCGTTGTTGAAACCCATGCGGTTGATCACGCCGGAGATTTCCGGCACGCGGAAAAGGCGCGGCTTCGGATTTCCCGGCTGCGCCTTCGCGGTGATGGTGCCGATTTCCGCAAAGCCGAAGCCGAGCCCCTCCCACGCCGGGAGCACGAGCGCATTCTTGTCGAAGCCCGCGGCGAGGCCGACAGGATTCGGAAATTTCAGCCCGAAGACTTCACGTTCCGTAGCCGCCGACGGCAGGAGGCGGGCACTCTTTTCGCGCGCCCATGCCTGCATGATCGGCCCGAGGCCATGAAGAAACGCCATCGCGAGGTGGTGAACCCGTTCAGCATCAAAACGAAAAAGAATCGGCCGGACCAATCGCCGGTAGAGCACATCAAGCACGCGAGCAGCCAAGACGAAACACAGCGCGGGCGCAATCGTCAGCCGCCAATCCGCAGCCGGGACGATGCAGTTGGAGATGGCGCGGCATGTTTCAGACGCACGCTCGACGACCGGAAACAACGCCTTGGCGACACCCATGTCGCCAGCATTGAGCGGGCCGAACAAAAACCCGGCCCAAATTATTGCCGAGATGCCGACGGATTCCTCCTCTTCAAGCCACGCCCGCAATTTGGTGTCCTCCCCGAAAACAGCCGGGGTGCTCGCGCTTCCGAATCTGCGTGCGGCCAATCAGTAGCGGCAGTGTTGGGGAGCGTAGAAATGCGGGTTGCGGTATCCCTGACGGTAACCCTGCGGACGATAGTAACCCTGTGAACCATAGTAACGCTGTGAGCGATACTGAGGCGTGCAGTCATTGCTGCGATTGCTGCTGGCCAGCCCGTAGGCCAGCAACCCGATGGCGGCAGCGCCCACGAAAGCGGCACCGGGCTCGATGACCTGCCGGGGCCGGCCGTATTGGTCGTAGGCCGTGGTGCAACCCATGCCGAGTGAGATCACGAGAAGCGAAGAAACGAGACGGATACCAGTTTTCATCATGCACCCTTCGACGCCCCGCGTTACGGTATATTCATTCTTCATCACCCTGCGGCACGGGATGGAGAAAGTCGGGCCGTGTCCGAGGCGAACTGTCGGACGGTGAACTGCGTGAACGATGGCGCAACTTCACCGATTCATGATCGGATCTCGTCCGGGCATTCGGCCTGGGTGCGGCGCTCGCTGGATCAGGCGGGCAACGGAATCGGGCCCTTTGATGTGCTCATCGCGGGTCAAAACCGCCATTGACGTCCGCGCCAGTGTGAGACGAAAGTGTATCACCATGAAAACAGCGACCGTGCGCGACCTCAGAAACCATTTTGCCGACGTGGCGAAATGGATCGAACACGGCGAACCCGTGACCATCACCCGCAATGGCACGCCATTCGCCACGCTCGCCCCGGCGAAAGCCGCCAAGCCGCGCAAAGTGGATTGGGCGGCGCGGCTCAAGGCGTTTCCCCCCGTCGGGAAGGGCATGTCCAAGGAAGCCACCGAAAAACTGTGGTCGAACTTGCGCGACTGACCGGTGATGGAAGCAACCGCCTACCCGGATTCGAGTTTCCTCGTTTCTCTCGTCTCGAAAGACACGCTCAGTGCAGACGCCGCCGCCCACATGGCCCGCGCCGCCGAGCCTTTGATGTTCACCCCGCTGCATCGCATCGAAGCCCGCAACGCCCTGCGCAACGCAGCCGGACGCGGGGAAATCACAGCCTCAGAACAGCGCGCAGCGTTTCACCGGATTGACGAAGACCTGCGCGAAGGATTGCTCGTCCACACGCCCGTCGGGTGGACGGATGTTTTCCGCCGCGCCGATGAATTGAGCGAAAAGCACGCGGCGACGGAAGGCCAGCGCACCATTGACCTCTTGCACGTCGCCCTAGCCCTCGAAGCCGGCGCGAAGACCTTCCTTTCATTCGACCAACGCCAACGCAAGCTCGCCAAGGCCGCCGGCCTGAAAGTGAAGCCGTAGCCGGGTGCGCGGCCAGGATGCGGCGCTCGCTGGAGCAGGCGGGCAACGGAATCGGGCCTTTCGAGGTGCTCATCGCGGGCCACGCGCCCCACGCGGAGTTGATTCCCGCCACGAACAACACGCGTGAATTCTCCCGCGTGGACGGGCTGACGGTCGAAGACTGGCTGCTGCCGTAGCCGCGCGGGTCGCGGGATCATAATAGTCAGTCCCGCGTCCCAGTCCCTCGTCCCATCTATCTGCCCCCCTATTTCTCAAAGCTAGATTTGCTCATCTTCGGGCTTCCTTTTTACGCCCATCCCGCCCACCATATATTCGTACTGTTTCATTTATGAATTACGAATTTGCCAGCCGCAGAGCCCCAGAGAAGCCGTCGTCTCCAGCCGTAGAATTTGTTGAACGTCTGCGCATGAATTCTCTTTTTCATAAACATGCAGGAAAATCGGTGCAGATGATCTATGGCGGAGCGTTTGGAAACTTGCGTGCGTTGCGGGTCGCCGCCGCAGGGCATGAAACGCTTGAGATCACCGCCATTGACGATTCCGGCGAGCAATCCGAGTTCGTTGTTCATGTGTCGCAATGTTCAATTCGGTTTCAAGAGCGAGTTCTAGAAAAGACAGAGAAGCCGTTTATCGGATTCACGCCGCTCCAGATGAAGCCCGAATAATCTGCCAGTTTTTTGCCGGAAAATTTCGGGGTAACTTTAGGAGTAATTCCCCTATTTTGGAATGTCAAAAATCCAGCGCGGGTTGCCTGTGTTTCCGAAAAGAATTCTTCGCTGAGTCGGCATATATGTTGCCGCGACCCATCCCCGCGCGCCATCGGGGTTCGGCATTTGTTTCCAACTAGTACCTAGTTAAACAAGTTCGCGTATTTACTGGCGAGAGTTTTCGCCGTGAAATTGACCTTGGTCCATTCAAAGGGAGCGGCGTCCTCGTTGTAAGCCGAGATGAAGGCGTCGATCTGCTCGA
>Ga0315901_10007080_pt1 | contig 13311 bp, 20 predicted proteins | sample LakEriMetagenome_10_FD_203761 | JGI IMG/M metagenome (GOLD analysis project Ga0315901, IMG submission 203761) | Freshwater fungal communities from buoy surface, Lake Erie, Ohio, United States - Buoy 2 MA116 | ecosystem: Environmental > Aquatic > Freshwater > Lake | place: USA: Lake Erie, Ohio... | reverse complement strand
CATTTTAGAAAAAAAATCTAAGAGTAAATACTTAGGATATTTGATGAGAAATAAAAACAAATTATAGATTATGCAAAATGTTGTTTATTGGATTGGTGTCAAGAACAAAGATCCTCACATGAATGATAAACATGGTGGATTTAGTTATCTCGACGTATCTAGGAAAACATGGGAGTGGTGGTGTCAAAAAAATAATGTAGTTTTTGTACCTTATGAATTGTCCGACTATAATCCAGAAAAACCTGGGACCAAAGTTACTTGGCAGAGATGGTTTGACATGAAAAGAGTTATATCCGATAAAGGAATTACTCCTAATTGGATATGGGTAGTTGATGGATCTACTATGATAAGATGGGATGCACCTGCTCCTTGGGATGAACAAGAACTTAATCCGGAGATTATTTATGGCCATAGGTCTTTAGAAAATCTATATTGGATAAATGAGGGAATACAGGGTTACAAAGATTTGTTCTCGGTAGTTTTTGATTTAAAGAAATATATATGCACCGGTAACGTTATCCTTAATTCTAAGAATTATGGTTTTTTATCTGACTTAGAAACTTTCTTTAAAGATAAAAACAAGGAGATTATGTTCTTAGAGAATGAGAAAATAAAAAGAGGTACAGATCAGCCTGTTTTTAATTACTTTCTACAGGACAATAATATTCCTTTCGATGTAGTTTCACTTAATCCTGCCTATATGCTTACACACCTAAATAGATTTAATTGGATGAGTCATAATTGGCAAATAGGAAATAAGGAGCCTTTCTTTATTAAATATGGATGGTTATGGATGTTTAGTGGATTTCCAACTAGAGGAGATAGATATGAATTAATGGCAAAAACATGGGAGCTAGTAAAAAAATATTATGAGTAAAGATATAGTTGTACAAATAGCGATAAATAAATCGGAGAGATCCGCTAATCAAGGATACTCTATAAGCTCAAAATCCTGGAAAAAGTGGTGCGATGCAAATAATGTGGAATTATTCTCCATTTCCGATGAGGTTGTTTCTGACTTAGGATATCAATGGAATAAACTATTCATCCTAAATATACTAGATATAGAAGGAATTGATTATAATAGAGTTTTATATGTAGATTCTGATACTATAGTACATCCCAAGATGCCTTATATATTTGATTTAGTAGGAGATAAATTCGGAGTAGTTAGAAATTTCGGATGTATGGATTGGGTATGCAGGAGTATTGAAAATTGTTCCGATGTACTGTTTAATAAGTCTGTATCTGTGAGTCCTTTCCGGTACTTCAATTCCGGAGTTATGGTATTCAATAAATCCCATAAAAAATTCTTTGAGTTGGTAAAAGATTTTTACTCCGAGAATAAAGGTAAACTAGAGGACTTTCAATCTCTTGGAGTAGGTAAAGATCAACCTATTTTAAATTATTTGACAGAAATTCACAATATAGAAAAAGAGTATCTGCCTTACGAGTATAACATGCAGGACATGAATAGATTTGAAGTCCTCACTCCAGATATGCTTCACACGACTTTTGGTTGGATTTACCATTTTAACGGTGGTGTCAAGCCAACTCCCGGCCACTGGATGCAAGAAACTTTTAATTTTCTAAATAACAAATATGACTAAGCTAAAGTATAAATATGTTATAGGCACTAATGTTATGTTTTATGAGATAGACATGTTGCCTTATTTAGTAGAAAGTATAATAGATTCGGTAAAAGATATAGAAAATCAAGAAAACATCTACATAGATTTACTGCTAAATACTTGCGAGTCTTTTGAAATATGCGAGAGCAAGCCTAGATTAACTGAGATAACATGGAAATTCATGAAAATAATCAGTTTACTAAAGGAAAAAACAAAATGTAATATAATTCAAACTGATTTACCAGAGGATACGGGAGAACCTTATACCATGGTAAATTACCGAAGAGATTTAAATTATAGATATGCTAATAAAGTAGATTGGGTTATTTGGGGAGAAACTGACTGCTTAGTACCTCACCCTGCTTTCAGGATACTAGACGAAATAAGAGAGGCCGCTGCTTTGGATAATTGTTACAGGTATATTACTACATTTGCTGATAGGAAAATGTGGGATGCTTCATGGGAGCCTTTAGAACATATCGAATTTAAAAATCTACCATATTATGAAAAATCAGATCCTAGATGTTTTACTGAAAAACATTCTATAAGATATGTTATGACTAAAGATGAAATGGATGAGATAAATAAAAAATATGAGTCACATGATGAGATAGAGGTGTTATATCATCCTAAATTTGATGGAAGTTTTTTATGCATAAGTTCTGATTTAATAAAAGCGGGAGCAAATATTCCGTTAGGATTCTGGGGATTAAGTGGCGAAGATACTGCCTTTATGTATGAATGTATGAAAGTCATGGATAAAATGTATGTACAGTATGTAGTAGAATATATACTTAAGGCACATAATAGGGAGCACCCGGAAAAAAGAAAATATGCACTATCTGTATTCGATAAGACAGAAAGCACGCAAGAGAAAAAAGGAGAATGGTATAATATCGTAAGAGATATGAACCGAGAGAATCTAAATAAGCTCTACGACGGACGTAGCAAGCAAAGTAAATTAAACACCTATCAAGATTTCTTAAATAAAATGAAAGAACATGGCATCTGATGATATGAAAAAAACTCTAAAGGATTTAGAGAAAAGTCTTAAGAAAATAAAGATACACGAAAAGAATATAAATAAGATTGTCAAGGATATTTCTAAATCGGAGAAGGCGTTTAAAAAATTAGCCTCTGTTAGTGATTTTAAAACAGATAAAAAGTCCTATAAGTATCCTATAGAAGTATTAAATTATAAAGAAGTCAAAGCCGGAGACGACAATATGTTTTTTGGGGGTAGCGATGATGATGAAAAAATCTCATGGAAGAAGCAGAAAAAATTAGACAGTGAAAAGTTTATGACCAAAAAAACAGAAAGAGAGTTTAAATTATTGGCCTACATGAGTGGAATACCTCCTGAAACTGATTTATCTGACGTGCAAAAAGTGGTTATAAAAAAGAAAAATACAGGGGAAACCTATTTCTTATTTGAGTCAAAAAGATATCACGTGGAAACTGAATACGACTTTAATACTAAAACGCTTGTAAATAAATTCATAGGAACCATAAAGAAGGAAGGAGAAGATGTTTCGGGAGGAGGATTAAATATATTAGCTCGTCAAATAGCAAATTTAAAAGCCTTTGGAAAGATGCGAAAAATAGAAGGCGAATTTCTTAGAAGGGGAAATTCCACAGGCTACTATGCGTATCTAAGATATGGGTTTATTCCAGACAGAGTAGCTCAAAGTACCTATTCAGATTTAATAGACGAATACAATAAATTATATCCCAGCGATAATGTTAAAAAAATTGAGGATTTCCTAAAGACCGAAACAGGAAGAAATTTTTGGAAAGAGAAAGGAGGCGACTGGGATGGACATTTCGATTTATCAGATAACTCATACAGCATGAAAGTACTAGAAGATTACGTTAAAAATAAGATTGATAAAGACCTGTTCAACTTAACATTTAAATAACTATGGAAGAAAAATTACAGCTAGTACAAAGAACTTTAAGAGATCTCGTAAGGTTTAATACTGATAAAGAAGATATAAATTTAGATGTCGCGCTTATATTAGCCTCAAATGATGATGAATTGATAGACGAGTTTAGAAAGATGTACTATCATAGAAATTTTAAGTGGGTGAATGATATAGACAATGAAATAGCTGATATTTTGTTTGAGATATACGGTTTATATTTTGACGAAACAACAGACGATGAAAATATTTAAATAGATTATAACATGGGTTACATTTTACCAGCCTTTTACCAGGCAATTTCTCAAGAAAAACTTAAAAGGCCCTGCCCTAAAATATTTGTAGAGACAGGGACTTTTAAAGGAGGGTCGGCACTTACGGCACTTAGATACAATGGAAACTTGGATGATTTTGACAAATGGGTTACTGTAGAATTAGGTGACTCTATTTCCAGAATAGCATCTAACCGGTTCAAGAAAGTAGAAGAGAAAGGAGAATTCTTCGAAGCAATTCTAACAGACGACACAGAAGATGCTGATTTCAATGAGGTCTGCTCTTATTTCTCTGAAAAACTTTGGTTATATAAGAATGATAGCGTATCTTTCCTACGTGAATTTTTGAAGGGCAGAGAAGAGCCTATGTGCTTTTGGCTAGACGCTCACGCAGGTGCCGACAAATACGCGAGAGGAGAAGACGACGTTCCACTCCTAAAAGAACTCGAGCTTATATTTGAATCCGCCCAGGAAAATGATTTAATTGCTATTGACGACGCTCATTTATTTGGGACTAACCAAGATGGAAAATGCGATTATACAGGCATTACATTAGAGACAATCAAGAATCTTTCTAATTCTTATGGATATTCTGTATATGCCTCTAGTCCTTATAACATGGAAATGCTAATAATTTTTCAAGAATGAGAATTTTAATTATACATCAGCCATATCCCATGGGTAATTATAAGTTATCGGAAACATTGGGAAAAAAATTACATGAGAAAGGGCATGAAGTCATTCTGCTGCATCAATTAAATATGTCAAAAATAGATGCTAAACATGCAGAAGAATATAAGAATAGCATTGATGAAATGGATCCGGATGTCATTTATTATGAAATGTTAGATGCAGCTACATTCGATATAATTAAAAATGTAAAATGTAGAAATAGAATATTATGTGCAACATCTAATGGCATTTTAGGATATGAAGGCATTGTAAAAGGATGGGGGGTTTATTATGACAAGATAATCACCAATTCTAAAAAGATGTATGATGAATTATTTACTAATGTTTGTGCTGAACACTTTGAATATTATTTTTTAGCTATTGAGGATTCTGAATTGGTTTACAATCCTAAGTACGATAAGAAGAATGTATTTTTAGGGATGGGGTTTAACAGGCTTACAGATGATTCATATAAACTAGAAAGAGATATATTTTTCTCGGAGCAAAATGATGTAATATCTATTTATGGTAACGGATGGAATAATCATAAAAACTGGATTGAACTCCTCCCGCCAAATGATATAGGGTCATTATATAAATCTGCAAAAAGTGCTGTTGCTATTATAGGTAAAGGCCAAAGAGAATTAGGCATGATAAATAATAGGTATTCTGAAATTGCTTTCTCAAGATGTCCTATTGTAACTTATCCTTATGATATTGATTTTTATGGCGCGGCTTCATTTATGAATTTTGCATCATCTCCATCTGAACATCATAAAGTTGTCTCCGATATTAATAGAAATCCGGATAAATATCATTATAAGTGTAACCTTTTTAGGGAGTTTATTGTTAATCAAGATAATGTATTTTACCAAAAACTAACAAGATTATTTTATGTATAACTATGAAGAAATCCTGCAAGGGATACCGGACAAAAAAGAGAATAAGAACACGACTTCTCACAAATTTAAAAAAGATTTACTAGAGTTCTTTTCTGATAAATCAATTAAGACGTGTTTAGAAATAGGCGCTAATTGGGGATACACCACTAGAGTATTGTCTTATGTTGCGGAAAAGGTGTACGCTATAGACCATTCTGATGATAATATTAAGAGGGTAATAGAGAATAATAGAGGTAGAAAAAATATATCATGTATAGTTGGGGATGCTTATTCTAACATGACTTACATGACGATAACTGATGAAATAGATTTATGCTTTATAGATTGTGTACATGATTATTCAAATGTAAAAGAAGATATAGAAAGATGTCTTAGAATGAAAAGGGAGGAAAAGGATTTATACATTGCATTTGATGATTACGGACATCCTACGGCAAAGGGAGTAAAAAGAGCAGTGGACGAAACCGTTGATCTTAAAAGAATGAAGATTGTTAAGCATATTGGGCATGAGGCAGGTTATAATGTTTTTAATAGCGTGATTTTAGCGGATAGCGAAGGAGTCATTTGTAAAGTTTTGTAATATATGAAAATAGCTATAATATCTGAAATAGGTAATTTTGTCAAATTCCCTAGAAATTTCCACAACGCAAGAACTGATGTTGCATGGTCAATTGCTTTAGATGCATTAAACGTCCCTTCTGACACCAAGTTAATAAAGCAGTACATAGAAAGTACTCCATCTTTTAAGAAAGTGGATTTAGCTATTATTATTCCGGGCAAAAAAGATCCTTTCTTAGAAGTAGAATTTATTAAGGAATACTTTGCTAAGAAAGTCTGTATGATGCAAGAAGGGCCTAACTGGTACTGGCAGGATTACGACATAGAAACTCAAATAAATTTCTATAATGCGCTTAGAACTTGTGACTTTCTACTTTGCCATAATGCATCGGATTATAAATACTACAAAGGAATTACTAATTTGGAGTGTCTAGTTATGCCATCTCTAATGATTGAAGATACTTTGAAACATATAGTATCTAAGAAATATCAAGCAGAGGGCATTGTAATTGGAGGTAATTCCTGTTCTTGGTATGGTGGAATGGATTCCTTCCTAACAGCACTAAGCGGGAGGAAATCTTTCTCAAAAGCAGAATCTGAAGGCTCTCCATTGATTCCTATATTCGCTCCTTCAATGGGTAGAAAGAAAGGAGAAGAGGACCTAATTCCAGATATCAACCATCTTCCTTACATGGACTGGACTTATTTTATCGAAACACTAGCAGATAAAGCTAAGATTGGCATTCACTTGATGAGAACTCACGCGGCCGGTACATTTGCCTTGAATTGCTCATACCTAGGTATTCCTTGCATTGGATATAGAGGCCTAGACACCCAGGAGTACCTACATCCCTATACTACCGTAGAACTAGGAGATGTGAAAGCGGCCGGAGAAATGGTTAGAAAATTAGCAGACCCTAATTTCTATAATACATGCTCCGAAGAGACTTTGTTCTTGTATAAGGAAAACTATCACGAAGATGTATTCAAAAAACGTTTTATAAACAAACTTAATAATCTAGTAAATGAAAATTAGTTTTATTGTTCCTGGAAGAAATAACTTAAAGTATTTCAAATGGTCTTACCATTCCATCATGAAAAATAAAGGAAATCATGAAGTGGAAATCTGTTTTGCCGACGATGCCTCCACTGATGGTACATGGGAGTGGGTTTACAGTGAGTCTTTAGTAAATCCTATGCTCAAAGTTATGCGTAACGAAGGGAGTGCAAGATTAGGTCACACCACCTTGTACGACGCTTTGATTAGAAGATCTCTACATGATATATGCATTATATGGCATTGCGACATGTATCTAGCTCCGGGAGCGCTAGATGCTATTGAAGCAAACATGGTAGATAAGAAAACCATCGTCTCACTTACTAGAGTGGAACCTCCATTACATCCTCCGGGACATGAAAAGATAACTGCGGATTTAGGAACAGAGCCGGAAACATTCATGGAGGGTAAGTTTTTAGAGCTTATCCACAACATGAAAACAAAGTCATCTAAAAAAGAGAAGACAACGGGAGGCGTGTTTGCTCCATGGGCTTTCTATAAAGAAGAATTTTTAAGCATTGGTGGACATGATTCTTTATTCTATGTTCAATCAAAAGAAGATTCTGACATTTGGAATAGATTAATGTTAAATGGAGCAACATTCGTACAGACATGGGAAGGATTTGTTTATCACATGACATGTAGAGGATCGAGATTTAATCCAACTATCACACAGGTTGGTAAAAATTCAGATGAATGGGAGAAGCAGAACATTATATCTACAAGAAATTTTATTAGGAAATGGGGAGGGATGCCACTTCAAAATGAATATCATGCCATATCTCCTAATAAAAAATATAATATCGGAATCATTGTTGACATGTCTTCTGAAATTAATCAACCAAGTGATGAAGAGTTTATTGATTTTATTGGATTCTTAGAAATTTTTTGCGATTCTTTACACATCGTAGGAGATAAAAAATACAGAGAATTAGTTAAATTTTATATAGACAAGGAACAGCCTAATACTTTATTCTACCTAGCGGATAGAATTTGGGGATACAACTACAAATACACGCCGGCAGACCAGATAGTATTAGAGGAAAAGATAGTCATTAGCATGGAGTGGGGAAAGATTAAAGTGAATGAAGTTTTCGAGTTCCTGCAAAAATTTCCTTTTATTATTGAGAATTATAGTCCTGGATTATACGGAAGCGATATTGGGACAATACATATTAAAGATGACAGCTCGATTTCAAAAACTTATGAGAAAGATTTAATAAAAGCAGAAAATCTATACCAACTAAGGGAGTTCCGAGAAATATACCCGGAATATTTTGATAGATATAAACCTGTTTTAGAATTTTTAGAAATGGAAAAACTAAATAATAACTTATAAAAACAGAGGCATATTATGGACGATCAAAGAAAAGTACCTGAAAAATATCTTAAAGGCTTAAAAGATAAAGGGAAAAAGGGATCAAAAGAAGCAATGAAAAAAGAAATTAATAGATTTTCTGGGAAAGATGATTACAAACAAGATTGGGATGCTGACTATACTGACGATGGGAAGAGGATAAAAACAAAACAAGGAGCAGCTACAAAAGCATTCAAAAAAAGATTTGGAGAAATCATACATCAAAAAGTAGTGGAGTATATGGATGCTATTTCTTTAGATGAAGATGCTTCCGAAGAGGGGCTAGAAAATAAAGCCGAAAAGTCTGAAATACCTATAGGAATTTTACGTCAAGTCTATAACAAAGGGAAAGCCGCTTGGAATTCTGGACATAGACCCGGAGTTTCTCAGGATCAATGGGCGATGGGCAGGGTAAACAGTTTTATTACCGGTGTAGGAGGTTCTAGATCTGCTGATAGCAAGTTATGGAAGCAAGCTCAAGCAGCTAAGAAGAAAAAGAAGAAGTAATGTGGCATATTTATATTTTATACTTCTTTTATAACTATTTATATAAAAAAGAATATGCTATATTTTGACAAAGAATATCTATCTCAATATTTGGACACAGGGTTGTCATTAAAGGTTTTTGTTGACGGCAACATGCTCTCTGTACCTTCAAAAAATGATTTAGGGAAAAATAAAGGGACCGGCTATCAGGCTTCTGGTAAGCCGGCACCTTTTGATTATAAAGCTGTAACAAAGGTAAAAATAGGATCTAATACCTATACGCTAGACATGTTAAATAAATCTGACGCTTCAATACCTGACATCGGAAGTGTCGAAGGCGGAGATGAAGAAGAAGTTAACAAAGAATCAGTGGTTTATCTAAAAGAGCAAATATATAAATTACTTGAAGGTAAATACAGTCACATAAATTTCACTCCTCCGGATAGCGTAGCAAAAGCCGCGGAAAGAGGATTAGAGATGAGGAAAAAGTCAGGAGGGAAAGGAGGACTAAACGCAAAACAAGCTAAAAAAGCAGGCGTGGGTTCCGGGGTTCAAAGAGCATCTAACTTGAAAAATAAGAGTAAGATGAGCCCTGAGACAGTTAAGAGAATGAGAAATTTTTTCAGCAGACATAACAAAAATTTAAAAGTGGATGCAGGTAAGTCCCCTAGTCAAGATAGAGGTTATATCGCAGGGTTACTTTGGGGTGGATCTCCGGGAAGGTCATGGGCTAATAAAATAATAAGACAAATGGATGCCGCAGACAAAAAAAGTAAGCAATGAAATTACCGGAAATAACTAATTTATTTTATGGAATAACCGCCATACTAAGTGCTCTAGGTATTAGGCATATCTTTTCTTATTGGATAAACAAGAATAAGCAAAAATCTGTAGATTATAATACGTTATTAGGAAGACAGGATAAAATAATAGAGGACCTAGAAGAAAAATTACATGAATTAGAATCTAAGTCCTCTACAACTTCTGAAGATAATTTAAAACTAAAACAAGAAATATTTGTTCTAAAAAATGGAATATCTTTGTTAGAGAGTTCAGCACTAGATTTACCATTACCTATGTGGCTAAAAAGTTCAGAAGGTAAATTATTAGCAACAAATACAGCTTACGTGGAAACTTTTGTGAAAAATTGTACTGAATCCGTGTCGAATCATCTAGGCCAAACAGATAAATGCATCTTAGGCCAAGAAGCTCACGATACCATTTCTCTAAAAGAAAAAGAGATATTAGCTAATGGATCTGTTATAATATACAAAGAATCCGTGAAACTTGCAGGCATCATCACAGACTTTATCTTTATCCTATTCCCCAGAAAGCTAGGTAAAGTTACTCTAGGCATAACAGGCATAGCAATTAACGAATCATCAATAAAATAAGATGGCAGATTTTGAATTAAAACAACAGGATAAGGACATAAAAACATTGTCTACTGCCGAACTAGATCAGAAAGTTCAAAAGCAGGGCATGAAGTTTGAGTTTGCTGATTCTAAAAAAGCTGCAAAATCAATACTAACATTAAAAAGATCTGACTTACCTAGAGGATATAAATCTAAAGTTGCTCAAGGTATTTTAAACCGTATAGATAGTGCCCTAAGTAGAACTAAAGATAAAATTAAGATATTCAACATTAAAAAAGCTAGAGCCCTTTGGGAAAAATTCTTTGACGCATTTAATGAAGAAAATCCAGAAGATGCAAAAAAAGCTGCGCCGGAAGAAGAGGACAAGACTAAAGTAAAAGATTTAGGAGCGCAGGGAGCGGATACAACTTTAGAGGAGAGTGGGTATCAGATTGTAAGGAATGACGCAGGAGATAGCGGAGTTATTGTTAGACTACTAAAAGACAATGAGTTCTCTATTGGATATTTTAAGGAAGACCCATCGGAATTAGTTGCAGCAAAGTTAAAAATAAATGGTAGAGAGTTAAAAAATCAGGTAATGACTCTTCATATAAGCGAATTCATAGAGGAGGAAGTAGAACCTGTTGAAACTCCTCCAGCCGGACAAGGAGATAAGAAACCAGGTCAAACTCCAGAAAAACCTAAACAGAAAGAACAACCAAAGGAAAAACCTAAAAGTACACCCGCTAAATCTAATAAAGATGGAGAAGATTCGTGATTATGAGGATGCTGCCATAAATTTAATATATGACATAACATCCAAAAATAATTTCACTAATTGGTCAGATAAAGCATCAAAAAATGAAAAAATAGACATTTCCGAAAAGATGTTGAAACATTTTGAAAAGACAAATGATTTTGCTAAATGTATTATAATTAAGAACGCTATAAAAAAAATAAAGCATGTATAGATTAAAATGGATTTCATCATTAGACAAAGTTTACATGTATTTGGTTGATCCACATACCGGGTATCCACTTACTGTAAAAATTTATGATTATTTTGAGGATGCTGTAAATGATATATCTAATGACTTATCCAATGTTGTATTACCCGAAGAATGGATAAAGAATGATAAAAAACATGAATATAAAATTACTATATATGATAATGGATTAAATGTTCAAGATTATATAAACATATTCTACAATTTTTTAGGAATTACTAGTAGCATGGCAGAACAATTAGCCATCATTCTTAAAAATAAAAAAGTATTAGATTTCAAGAAAATTCAAGATGTAGAATTAATGGGCGAATATTGTGAAGATTTGATAGCTGATAATATGAATTTTGAAGTAACTGTAACAAACATATAATGGGCCTGTTTCAAAGAAAATCATTTAACCCCAACGGAAGGCCACAAATAAATTTAAGTGAGTCTGAAATAAAATATGCAATAGAGAATACAAAATCTTCTGCACAAGCAGCTAGATTTCTTAGAGTTTCTCCATCTACCTTTAAAAAATACGCATCTATATACAAAAATCCCAATACAGGAGAGACCTGGTATGAGACTTCAAATAATAAGAGTGGCGTAGGCGTTTTTAGAACACCGAAAGCCTCTGACTTCTTTTCCGATTTACAAGAAGTACTAGAGGGGAAGAGAGTGTGTAAAAATAAAACCCACTTTAAAAAGAGGCTACTTATGTCCGGATTAGTCTCAAGTAAGTGTTGTCTATGCGGATTTCATGAAAAAAGACTAGCAGATGAATCAAGTCCGTTTCTTTTAGATCATATAGATGGGAATACAGATAATCAAAGAATAGAAAATATAAGAGTGTTGTGCTACAACTGTTATTACATAAACGTAGGAAATTTAATAGGACCCAAAAATTTTTAATTATGATTTCACTAGAATGGAGCGAAAGTATTTTATACAATTCCGCAGAAAATACAGAAGATTATAAAACCTATTACAATGAATATTTGTTTAATATTTATCTGAATAGGAAAAATGAATTTACCGGGAAGAGAGAGGAACTAGAAAAATTTCTCATTTCTCATAAAATAAATCCTGATTTTTCCGAAGTTCAAGAGAGAATAAAAGAGTATATAGAAAATTACACAAAATAATATGACTGAGCAAAAGGATTTGGACGCAATGTTTATAGAGCTAGGTAGAATAGAGTATGAATTAAAATACTATATACAAATGGTAGAAAATCATACTTCGTTAAAGAATCAACTTGTAAATAAGATTGACAAAGCTCTATACTCTCATTTAGATAAAGAAGAAAAAACGGAAAAAAATGAAACAGATTTGGGTTAAAAAACAGGATGTCGATAAAGTAAATAATGACATCCTCGTAACAGAATGTAGGCTAGAGGCCGAGTTATCCATATTAGAGTCAGGAGATTCACAATGGGTATCTGTCTATGTAACAGATGAGTATCTTACTAGACTAAAAGGAATGTTCACATTAACTGAAAACAAAAAAGTAATACTAGGATAATATGGCAATAGGTTTCAAACAATTTGTTCCAAACTTAACAAATTACTACACTTTCTCCACAGGTTTTTCAGACATTGAATTAGAAGCCATCGAAAGAGTAGCGGATAAAGTTCAATCTCAAAACGCATCTGTATTAGGATCTCCGGATGACATTAACGAATACAGGAGAAGTACTATCAAGTGGCTACCAAATAATGACGAGTACACTTGGATATATGAAAAACTATTTCGTTATGCAGAAGAGGCCAACAATACTATGTGGCAATTCAACATTGGAGACAATGTAGAGAACATCCAATACACCATATACAATAGCGCAGACGCAGGAATGTATGACTGGCATATTGACTGTGGCGGAACACCTCCTGTATGTTTTAGAAAGATTTCTATCGTAGTACAACTTACAGGTCCTGATGAATATTCCGGAGGAGATTTAATTCTAAAATATGGCAAACATGACACAATTATTCCAAAAAATAAAGGACGAGTCGTTATCTTCCCGTCCTTTATGCTACATCGTGTTACTCCCGTAGAATCCGGAATTAGAAAATCCCTTGTTCTTTGGTTAGGAGGTTTGCCCTATAG
>Ga0315901_10007074_pt1 | contig 13315 bp, 11 predicted proteins | sample LakEriMetagenome_10_FD_203761 | JGI IMG/M metagenome (GOLD analysis project Ga0315901, IMG submission 203761) | Freshwater fungal communities from buoy surface, Lake Erie, Ohio, United States - Buoy 2 MA116 | ecosystem: Environmental > Aquatic > Freshwater > Lake | place: USA: Lake Erie, Ohio... | reverse complement strand
GCGGGTGCTCCGTCGGCGGGAGGAGCTCCACGTGCGTGAACCCCATCTCGACGACGTAGGGCACGAGTTCCCGCTCCAGGTCGGCGTAGGTGAGCCAGCGGTGCGGGTCGTCGCCCGGACGCCGCCAGCTGCCGAGATGCACCTCGTAGACGTTGAGCGGCGCGGCGAGGGCGTCGCGTTCCGCGCGGCGGGCCATCCAGTCGCCGTCCCGCCACTGGTAGGTGTGGAGATCGACGACCAGCGAGGCGGTTCGCGGCGGCACCTCGGCGCCGAAGCCGTAGGGATCGCAGCGGTCGGAGTGCGAGCCGTGGGCGTGGACGCGGTACTTGTAGAGCGTGCCGGGGCCGAGGCCGGGCACGAACAGTTCCCAGATCCCCGACGGGATCCGCTTGTGCATGGGGTGACGGCGGCCGTCCCAGCCGTTGAAGTCGCCGACCACGCTCACGGCATCGGCGTTGGGGGCCCAGACGGCGAAATTGACGCCGGCCACCCCGTCGATCGTGTGGAGCTGGCCGCCGAGCTTCTCGTAGCTCTTCCAATGGCGGCCCTCGCCGAGCAGGTGGAGGTCGAAGTCGGTGAGCATGGCGGGCCGCGGCGGGGAGGAGACCAACCAATCGTTGCCCATGGTAAGGTCACGCGCAGCGGGATTTCCCGCGGCCGCCACGCCGTGGCGTGCCGGATGTGACGACTGGGAGGCCGCCGAAGCGGCGCACCATGGGCTACGAGCGGTTTTCGCCCCTGCCGCGGCGGATCGACGTGGGGGGGACGGCGTTGACGGTCTGGGAGCCGCCCGACATCGACGCCCTGATCGACGAGGAGGCCTTCGCCCGCGACGAGCGGATTCCCTACTGGGCGCACGTGTGGGAGTCGGCCATCGTCCTGGCCGAGGATCTGGCGGCCGGCGGCGGGGCGGGCCTCACGCTACTGGAGCTCGGCTGCGGCATCGGCCTGCCCGCGATCGTGGCCGCCCTGAAAGGCTTCGCGGTCACGGCCAGCGACTACGAGGAGGACGCCCTCGAGGCCGTCCGCTACAACGCCGACCGCAACGGCGCGGGCCTGGCCGTGCGGCTGCTCGACTGGCGGCAGCCGCCGGCCGACCTCGGCACGTTCGACCGCGTGGTCGCGGCCGACGTGCTCTACGAGCGGCACCACGCCACGGCCCTCGCCGGCGTCCTCGCCCGCACGCTCGCCCCGACGGGCCGCGGGCTCGTCGCCGACCCGGGCCGGGCCCGGGCAGTGGACTTCGAGCCCGCCTGCCGCGCCGCCGGCCTGGACGTGGAGCGGAGACCGGCCCGCCGGCCGCTGGGGGCGACCGGCGGGCCCGAGATCGACACCTATGTCGTCACGCGACCAGCTTCATCGCCGGCACCTCGCCGGTGATGCCGATCACGAACTCCTCGAAGATCTTCAGGTCGAGGGCCGAGGCGGTCTCGGCCTCGGGATGGAACTGCACGCCGATCGCGGTCCAGTTCTCCACGCAGCTCTCGATGGCCTCGATGACGCCGTCCGGCGCCCGGGCCGTGACCTTGAAGCTCGCGGCCACGTCGTCGATCGCCATGTGGTGCATGCTGTTGACCCGGATCTCGCCGTCGCCGTAGACCCGCTCCATCACCGTCCCGGCCTCGACCACGAGGGCGTGGCGATGGGCCAGGTCGGTCGGGTCCTTGTGGGGGATCGACTTCGGCAGGTCCTCGGGAATGTGGAGGAACAGCGTGCCCCCCTCGGTGATGTTGAGGAGCTGCATGCCGCTGCCGATCGCCAGCACCGGCATGTGGCGGGCGCAGATGTGCTTGGCGAGCAGGCGGTCGAAGTCCTCGCGGCGGGCGTCCATCGGCCGCACGGCGGGGTGCGGCATGTAGCCGTCGCGGCGCGGATCGAGGTCGGCCCCGCCCACGAGCACGACGCCGTCGAGCAGGTCGAGGAGCCGGACGACGTCGTCCTCCTCGGCCAGTGGCGGCAGGATGACGGGGATCCCCCCGGCGGCGGTAATGCCGTCGTAGTAGCCCGCGGCCACGAACGACAGGGCGGCGTGCTCCTTGCGGGTGGAACGGTAGTCGGTGTTGATGCCGATGAGGGGCTTGGCGGCCATGGGTCCTCCTGACGCTGCTGATCTCGTCCGGCTCCCGTCCTTGGGAAACCGGTATCGCGTGGTCGCGACGGCGGCGAAACTACCGGGCGTCAACCGCAAGACAAGGATTTTTTCGATTTTGTGGTGCGGGTGGCGGCCGCACCACAACATCCGGTGCTAGCACGCCCACTGCTAGCAATTTTCAGGGAATGACGCTTCGTTGCCGGGCGCCGGCGTGGGATGGCCCATGCCCCGTCGCCGGACGCTCGCGGCGCTGCGGCCCGGAGCATGGCGCCGCACGCCGGGGCGCCGGCGTGGAATGGCCCGTGCCCCGTCGCCGGACGCTCGCTGCGGGCATCCCTGCCCTCCGCTCTCTGCCTGCCGGCTGCGCTTCGCCATCCTGGCTTCGCTGGCCGGCACAGCCCGGCTCTCAGGGCACGGGCCACCCCACGCCTCGTCGTATGGATGGTGGGGAGAGTGGTGGGGAGAGTGGCGGTGGCGCTCGTAGCGCTCACACGGCGATCCGAATCGCCTGCCTGAAACTGCGGAGCCAGGTGAGCTGCCGCTTCGCGAGCTGGCGGGTGCGTCGCTGCGTGCGGCGGATCGCCTCGGCCCGGTCGATGCGGCCGGCCAGCATGTCGGCAGCCTCGGCGTAGCCCGCGGCCTGGAACGCCGTGGGGCCGAGGCCGCCCGGTGCCGCCAGGGCGGCTCGCGTCTCCTCCACGAGGCCCTCCGCGAACATCCGCTCCACGCGGCGGTCGATCCGCTCGTAGAGCGTCGGCCGCGGCAGGTCGAGGACGAAAAACTGCCGTTCGAACACGGGATGGGGCTCGGGGGCGAAGGCCCGGGACAGCGGCCGGCCCGACACCTGCTCCACCTCCAGGCCGCGGATGATCCGCTTCAGGTCGTGCGGATGGATGCGGGCGGCCGCCACGGGATCGACCCGCGCCAGCCGGGCGTGCAGATGGGCCGAGCCGAGGGCGGCGGCCTCGGCGGCCAGCCGCCGGCGGAGTTCGGGATCCTCGCCCGGCAGGTCCGCGAGACCGTCGCGCAGGGCCCGGAGGTAGAGCGGAGTGCCGCCCACGAAGAGAATCCGCCGGCCCCGCCGCCGGCAGTCGGCGACCGCCGCCGCCGCGTCCGCCAGCCAGCGGGCCACGCTGTAGGGCTCGGCGGGCGAGACCACGTCGAGGAGGTGGTGGGGCACCGCCCGGCGCTGCTCGGCCGTCGGCTTGGCCGTCCCCACGTCGAGGCCGCGGTACACGGCCATCGAATCGACGCTCACGATCTCCGCGCCGAGTTCGCGGGCCAGGCCGACGCCGACGGCCGACTTGCCGGATGCCGTGGCTCCCGAAAGAAACCAGCAGTCGGCCGCCAGATCCGGGCGGCGGGCCGGGCCGTCCGCGGGCCATGCTAGAGTTGTGGACTCCGTCGCGGCCGACCGGAACGTCTCCGGAGCCGCGACGGCGTCGGGCGAGGGCTGGAACGGTGTCCGATCGGCAGTCATCGATGGGTCGCGGCGAGGTGCTCGGGGCGCTCGAGCGGGTGGTGGCGTCGCGGAAGGGCGACCCCCCGGAAAAATCCTACACCGCCAAGCTGCTCGCCGGCGGGGTGCCGCGGATCGGCGGCAAGGTGACCGAGGAGGCGGAAGAACTCGTGCGGGCCGCCGCCGACGAGCCCGACGACCGCGTCGTCGCCGAGGCGGCCGACCTGCTCTACCACACGCTCGTCCTGCTCGCCGCCCGCGACCTGTCGCTGGCCGCCGTCGAGGGCGAGCTCGCCCGCCGATTCGGCGTGTCGGGGCTCGAGGAGAAGGCCGCCCGCGGCGGCGGCACGAAGGGAGGGGCGACGTGAGCGAGACCGGCCCGGAGCGACTCCTGCGGATCGGCGTGCCGAGCAAGGGACGGCTGGCGGAGCTCGCGGCCCAGATCCTGGCCGACGCCGGCCTGGCCTTCAGGCGGACCGAGCGCAGCCTGTTCGCCCGCTGCAAGGACATGCCCGTCGAGGTCACGTTCCTCAGGACCGACGACATCCCCGTGCTCACCGCCGAGGGCGCGATCGACCTGGGCATCACCGGGGCCGACCTCGTGGCGGAGAGCGGGGCCGAGCTCGTCCACCGCCTCGACCTCGGCGTCGGCTCCTGCCGGCTGGCGATGTGCGTGGCCGACGATTCGCCCGTCACCGACCCGACGCAGCTGGCCGGCCGGCGGATCGCCACGAGCTTTCCGCGGGTCACCCGGCAGTGGCTCGCCGCCCGCGGCGTGGACGCCCACTTCGTCGAGCTTTCCGGCAGCGTCGAGGTGATGATCGCCCTCGGTGTGGCCGACGCGATCGTGGACCTCGTCGAGACCGGCAGCACGCTGGCCGCCAACCGGCTGCGCGTCCTCGCCGAGATCGGCCGCTACGAAACCGTGCTCGTGCAGAACCACCGGTGTGCCGACGAGGCCCTCGCCGACCGGATCGTCCGCCGGCTGGAGGGGATCGTGATCGCCCGCGGCTGGTCCTTGCTCGAATACAACGTGCCTCGGTCGCGGCTCGCCGAGGCCGAGAAGATCACGCCGGGATTCAATTCCCCCACCATCATGCAGCTCGAGGACGCCCAGTGGTGCGCCGTGCGGGCCATGGTCCGCCGTGGCGAGGCCCACGCCATCATGGAGCGGCTGGAGGCGATCGGTGCGTCGGCGATCATCGAGACGCGGATCGCGAACTGCCGGTTGTAGGGGAAGCCGACGGTACACAATCTCGAATCATTCGCATCGTGCCTCATGGACGCCGGTCGCGGCCGCGGGCTTCTCCGTCAAGCTGCTGGCCGCGGAGCCCGACGTCCGCCAGCCGATCGCGATGTGCTTCGACGACCGCGGCCGGCTGTGGGTGGTCGAGTGCTACGCCTACCCGCACACGTTGCCCGAGGCGGAGGCCCGTGACCGGATCCTGGTGTTCGAGGACACCGACGGCGACCACGCGCTCGATTCGCGGAAGGTGTTCGTCGAGGGGCTGAATCTCGCCAGCGGCATCGCCGTCGGGTTCGGCGGTGTCTGGGTGGGCGCCGCCCCGCCCCGCATCCTCCTCGACGGCTGGGGCGCGCAGGACACGCACGAGACACTGAACAGTTTCATCTGGGGGCCCGATGGCTGGCTCTACGGCTGCCACGGCGTGTTCACGCACTCCGCGGTCGGCAAGCCGGGGACGCCCGATGCCGACCGCGTGAGGATCAACGCCGGCATCTGGCGGTATCACCCGGTGCGGCACGAGTTCGAGGTCTTCTCCGAGGGCACGAGCAATCCCTGGGGCGTCGATTTCAACGACCTGGGGCACGCCTTCCAGACGGCCTGCGTGATCCCGCACCTCTACCACGTGATCCAGGGGGGGCCGCTACCAGCGGCAGGCTGGACAGCATTTCAACCCCTACACGTTCGACGACATCAAGACGATCGCGCGGCACCGCCATTGGGCCGGCAGGAGGTGGAACGACGCCGACCCCGACGGGACGGACGTCAGCGGCGGCGGCCACGCCCACGCGGGCGCGTGCGTCTATCTGGGCGGCTCCTGGCCGGCCCGCTATCGCGGCCGGCTGTTCATGAACAACATCCACGGGGATCGGCTCAACCAGGATCGGCTGACGCCCGCGCGGGTGCATCTCACCGGCAAGACCGACGGGGAACTCGTCGACCTGCTCGGCCACGACAACGACTGGTTCGTGCGACATGCCCGCCGGCTGCTCCAGGAGCGGGCCGCGGCCGGCCGGCTCGCCTTCGACACGCCGCGGTTGCTCCGGGAAAAACTCGCCACCGCCACGACCACCCCGAAAAAGCTGCGGTTCATCTGGGCCCTGCACGTCACGGCCCGGCTCGACGAGGCGGCCCTCGCGCGGCTCCTCGACGATCCCGATCCGGCCGTCCGCGGCTGGGCGATCCAACTCGCGGCCGAGCGGAAGAACGTGTCCCAGCCGCTGCTCGAGCGATTCGCGGGCCTCGCGGCCTCCGATCCCTCGCCGGTCGTCCGCCTCGCCCTCGCGTCGGCCTTGCAGCGGGTCTCCCCGCCGGATCGCTGGCCGATCGCGGCCGCGCTCGTCGGCCATGCGGACGACGCGAACGACCACAATCTTCCGCTCATGAATTGGTACGCGATCGAGCCGCTCGTGCCGCTCGACCCGGCGTGGGCGCTCGATCTGGCGGCTGCGAACCGGGCCGATCTCGAATATCTCCTGGCGAACCTCCTCGATCCCAGCGCGATCGTCGGCCGCGACTACCAGACGACCATCGTCGTGACCGGCGACGGCCGCTCGATCGCCGGAATCGTGGTCCAGGAGACACCGACGAGCGTCACGCTGCAGACGCCCACCGAGCGGGTCACCGTCCCGCTCGACGAGATCCAGACCCGCGTGCTCGCGACGCAGTCGCTGATGCCGGAAAACCAGCTCGCGCAGCTGTCCCCGGAGGCGGCTCGCGATCTGGTCGCCTACCTGCGGCATGCAACGCAGGTGCCGCTGCCGGCCGAGGCGTCGCCGTCGCACCCGCAGCCGCCAGGCCCGGGAGCCTCGCCATGACGCCGTCTCCCTCCCCGCGCCGCAGGCTCCGCACGACCATCGTCGGCCTCGGCCGCGGGGCCGAGTTCATCCCGATCCACCAGCGACGGCCGCCCGCGGAACTCGTCGGCACCGCCGGCCCGGCCCGGCGTGGTGTAGCGCCTCAGGCAAGCACGCCGGCGACGACACGGCCGGCGCGAAGGGTGGCGGCGACGCGGGCGGCGGGATCCAGGGCGGCGGTGAACGGGTCGCAGTGGACCGTCGCGGGGCGGAGGACGACCAGATCGGCGGACCGGCCGGCCACGAGGCGGCCCGCCAGGCGTTCGAAACCCAGGGCCCAGGCGCCGTGGACGGTGGCCATGGACAGGGCCTCGGCGGGGCTCGCGAGTCCGGCATCCACGAGCGTGCGGCACTCGGCGAGGATCGAGAGGTCGGGATTCGAGCCGCGGCCGTCGGTGCCGATCGCCACGCGGACGCCGGCCGCGCGAAACGCGGCCACGGGCGGCAGGCGGCCGGAGAGCCCGCGGGTCGTCCGCGGGCAGACGGCCACGCACAGCCGGTCGCGGTGCCGGGCCAGCCGGGCGAGAGCGTCGTCATCGGCCGGCAGGTGGGTGCCGTGCACGACGATGCCGCGGCGGGCGCGGGCCAACCACGTGATCCACTCGGCGACGGGCAGGAGCCGTGGCGGTGCCGCGGCCTGCCACGCCCCGAGATCCTCGAGCAGGCGGCGCAGCGGTCCGCCGCCTGTGGCGAGCAACTCGACCTCCTCCAGGCTCTCGGCCAGGTGCATCGCCACGGGCAGGCGACGCCTGGCGATCTCGCGGGCGAGTCGCGTCGCCAGCGGCGCGGCCACCGTGTACGGCGCGTGGGGCGAGATGCCCGCCGTGACCCCGCCGGCGGTGAGCCGGTCGAGATCACGGGCGAGCCCGCGGGCCACCGCGTCGATCGTCACCGCGGACAGCCCGATGGCCTCGCGAAAGACCCGCAGCCGCGGCGCACCCGCGCCGGCAGGCACGGCCACCGGGCCGGTCGCGATCTCGCCCACCGTCGTCACGCCGTGAACGGCACACTCCTGGAGGCCGGTGCGGACCGCCTCCGCCCGCGTCGCCTCCCCGCCTCCGCCTGCGTCGCGTCGTCGTCGCCAGTCCACGACGCGGCCGATCCAGGCGGGCAGCCCGCCGGCGTGATCGAACGGCTCGCGCAGGTCGGAGAACTCGAGGTGCGTGTGGGCGTTGACGAGCCCCGGCAGGATCACCGCGTCGCCGAGGTCGATCGCGGCGCCGCCGGGCCGTCCGCTCCCCAGACCCGTGATCCGGCCGCGGACGATGCGGATCCAGCCGTTGTCGAGCGGCCGGCCGTCGCCCGCGAGCACGTGCCGGGCGCGGAGCACGATCGCGGCCGCCGGCATCACGGCGCCGTGGCCAGGATCGGCAGGGCCGTGGCCCGGCCCGCAGCCGGCGTCGGCGTCGGATCATCCGTGAAGACGTCGTAAAACACGTTCCGTCGGCGCGGGATCCAGCCGAGCTCGGAGATTGCCGAGCGGATCTGCTCGAGCGTCAGATGGTGCACGGTACCGGCCGCGCTGACGACGTTCTCCTCCAGCATCAGGCTGCCCATGTCGTTGGCGCCGAACAGCAGGGCCAGCTGCCCGATCTCCCGGCCCTGTGTCACCCAGCTCGACTGGATGTTGGGGAAATTGTCGAGGTACAGCCGGGCCACCGCCTGGGTCTTCAGGTACTCGAAGGCACCCGCCGGCGGGATGTCGGCCATGTCGGTGTTGTCGGGCTGGAACGACCAGCAGATGAAGGCCGTGAAGCCTCCGGTCTCGTCCTGCAGGTCACGGAGCCGGTCGAGGTGCTCGACCCGCTCGGCGAGGGTCTCGACGTGGCCGTACATCATCGTCGCCGTGCTCCGGCCGCCGAGCAGGTGCCACTGCCGGTTCACCTCCAGCCAGTCGTCGGTGAGCGCCTTGCCGCGGGTGATCGCCTTCCGCACCCGATCGACGAGGATCTCGCCGCCGCCGCCGGGCAGCGAGCCGAGCCCGGCGCGGGCCAGCCGCTCGAGCACCTCCCGCAGTGGCCGCTTGGCGACCTTCGTCAGGTGGTGGATCTCGGGCGGCGAGAACCCGTGGACGTTGACCTCGGGGAACCGGTCCTTGATGTCGCGGAGCAGTTCCTCGTACCACTCCAGCGGCAGCGTGGGATGCATGCCGCCCTGGAGGAGGATCTGGTCGCCACCGACGGCCACCGTCTCGGCGATCTTTTCCAGCAGCACGTCGCGGTCGAGGATGTAGCCCTCGGGAGACTTCGGGCCGCGGTAGAAGGCACAGAAGTCGCAGACCGCGGAGCAGACGTTGGTGTAGTTGATGTTGCGGTCGATGTTGTAGGTGCGATACGGCTCCGGGTGCAGCCGCCTCGTGACGGCGTCGGCCGCCCGGCCGATCGCCGCGAGATCGCGGGAGGCGAGCAGGCGGACGGCGTCGTCGGGCCGGAGCCGGCGGCCGGCCACCGCATCGTCGAGGATGTCGCCGAGTGCTCGCTTCATGGGTCCCGTCCGCGCCGCCTCGCTCAGGTCGCCGTCGCCGCACGCCGACGCTCGCCGTCGCCCGCGGAGACCTCCGCGAGCAGGCCCATTGTGGCGGCCAGCCCGCGAAACCGCGAGATCGCCTCGTGCTCGCGGGGGCCCAGGTCGAAGTGCAGGTTGTCCCGCAGGTAGCCGAGGCACTGCGGCACCGTCAGCCCGTGGGCGGCGGCCTCGGCCGCGGCGATCGAGGCCAGGTTGGCCCGGCCGGAATCGCGGGCCGTGGAGAGCAGCGGCGCGATCGAACGGACATCGACGCCGGGGCGGGCCGCCCACACGGCGAACACGAACGGCAGGCCCGTCCACCGGCACCACTCGTCGCCGAGATCCCAGGCCATCTGGAACGACTGCCCCCAGCCGGCGGAACGGCCGCCGCGGTCGAGGGCCCGGTCGCCGATGAGCAGCACGGCGTCGGCCCGCGTGTCACCCAGGCCGGCGTCGATCGGCAGCGGCTCCAGGCGGGGCCGGACGCCGAACCGCTCGGCGAGCAGGATGCGGGCCAGCGCGGCGCTGGTTCGCGAACCCTCGTCGATCGCCAGCGAAGCCACCCTGTCCGGCGGCGTGCGGAGAAACAATTTCACGCTCATCACCGGACCGCGGCAGCCGATGCAGGCGTCGGACACGATCCGGTAGTCCGGGTGCCGAAAAGCCTCGATCACGGGAATCAGGGCCACGTCGAGCAGGCCCGCCGCCAGTTGATCCGCCAACCGGCTCGGCAGGTCGTAACTCAAGGAGCCGCACCGAGCCGCCAGTCCGTGAACGAGCGGCTTCGTATTGAGGTACCGGACGGCGCCGATTCGCGGCCCGGGGCTCAGGTTGGGGGTTCGAGTCGCCATGGTGCATCCCGCATTCGCCGCTGAAAGAACCGCACGCCGGCCCGCCGGCTAACGGCGGCCGCCCTACGGCTCCAGGTGCCGGAAGTGCCGCAGTCCCGCGGCCAGCGGCAGGGCGGTCGCGGCGCAGCCCAGGAGGGCCACGATCGCCAGGCTCGCGGCCGTGCCACCCGGCCCGCCAGCCCATTCCAGCACCGCCGCCGCCGTGCCGCCGGTCGGGCCGATCGCCCTGGTGAGCAGGAACAGATGGCCGGGCAGGGCGGCCACGATCACCACGAGCATGATCAGCAGGGAGCTGAGCACCAGGCACAGCGTGCCGCCGAAGCCGGAGGAAATCTTCGCCGGGGAGGATTCGCGGAGCTCGGGCATCCGCGCGCCCAGGCCGACGGCGAGGCCAGAGAGTCCGAGGCAGAGGACGACACAGCAGAACTCGTGCACCAGCACCATCGGCGGCCGGATGCCGAGCATCAGGTCGCTGAGCAGCACCAGCCCGCAGCACGGGACGACGCCGCCCAGGAAGGAAAAGACGAACTTCGACCACACGATCTGGTCGCGGTGCACCGGCAGCAGCCCGAGGATCCAGAACCGCCGGCCCTCCAGGCTGATCATGGGGAAGATGAACCGCGTGGTGAACGTGGAGAGGATCAGACCCACGACCGCGAGGTTCAGGAAGCCGATCATCGACGCGTAGACGTTGTTGTAGTCGAAGGATCGGAGGTTGAAGAAGTACAATGAGAGGAGACCGAAGAAGATGAGGAACTGGGACCATTGGGAGATGTCGCGGCGGAACAGCCGCAGGTCCTTCACCAGCAGCAGCCGCAGCGGCCGGCCGGCCGGCCCGCCCAGGCCGAGGATCGTCTCGTCGAACCAGCCGCCCGTCCGCTGGCGGCGACGCGGCGCCTCGCCGATGAGCTGGCTGTAGCCCCGCCGATACACGGCCCGGGCCAGCCGGCCCGCCAGCAGGTGGAGCAGCATGCCGTTGGCCACGAGGACGGCGAGGAACTTGAGGGCCTCGAGGAGCGGGGCGACCGCGGCTCGGGGCCCGCGGCCCACGGCGGCCGCCTCCATCAGGCCGCTGGACAGCCACCAGCTGGGGAACAGCCGTTGCTCCGTGAACGCCAGTCGAGCGAACACATGCTCCAACCAGGCCTGCGACATGGTGTCGATGCGGCCGGGGGCGGCCAGCGACCAGCCGATCCAGACGGCGGTCAGGCAGGCGGCCGCGATCGCCACCGTGAGGGCGTGGACCCGCAGCCGTGGCAGCCAGGCGACCATCGCCATGCAGGCGATGGATCCGAGCGCGGCGGGAATGACGACGAAGGCCAGCATGAAGGGCAGGATGAGGAGGTAGTAGGGCCAGCCGGCCTGGCGAACCACGCCGTAGGCGACGAGCATGGGGCTGCCGAGGAGAACGAACCCCCAGCTCGAGAACCACAGCGCCTCCTGGAACTTGTGGCCGAGGATCGTCTCCTCGCGGACGGGCAACGTGAGCAGCAGCCGGGCCTCGGCGGAGCAGTACAGGCCGGAGTACAGGAGGATGCCGGTGGAGAACACCAGCATCACCATCAGCGACGAGAAGAAGGCGTTGAACAGCAGCGACACGACGTCGGCGTGCAGCGATTCGAGGAACAAAAACGCCTCCACGAACAGCCCGTAGAGCGCGGCCCAGAACATCACGCTGAGCAGGGCGACGAGGCTCAGCCGCAGCCGCGCGGAGGAGAGCATCGACCGCAGCGTCTCCCAGGCCACGGTCGCCCGCAGTCGGAAGAACAGCCGGGCCTCCGCGTCGCCGGGCAGCAGCCGCACCGACTCCGTGGCTCCGCGGCCGCTCACGGCCCCCTCCCCGCGTCGCGGCCGTCCGCGGGCGGCACGGTGAGCTGCAGGTAGAGCTGCTCGAGGCCGGTGGTCTCCAGGGCCATCTGCTCCCGCAGTTCCGGCACGGTGCCCAGGAACCGAAGCTGGCCGCGAACCATGATGCCGATGCGGTCGGCCAGCTCCTCGGCCATCGCCAGCGTGTGCGTGGACATGAACACGGTCATGCCCTCGCGGGTGCGGCGCTGGAGCAGGTCCTTCACGATCCGCACGCTGCGCGGATCGAGCCCCACCATCGGCTCGTCGAGCACGAGCACGTCCGGATCGTGCAGCAGGGCGGCCGCGAACACGAGCCGCTGCTTCATGCCCAGCGAGTAGCTCTCGGCGAGATCGTCGGCGAACTCGGCCAGCTCGAAATGCTCGATCTCGCGGTCGATCTGCCGCCGGGCGGCACGCCGCGGCATGCCGAACATGTCGGCGATGAAGAGGAGGAACTCGCGGCCGGTCAGCTTGTCGTAGAGGCAGGGCTCGTCGGGCACGTAGCCGACGTGCAGGTGGGCGCGGCGCGGTTCCTTGGCCACGTCGATGCCGCACACCCGGACGGCACCGCGGGACGGCACGAGCAGCCCGACGAGCATGCGGATCGTGGTCGTCTTGCCGGCACCGTTGGGCCCCAGCAGGGCGAACAATTCACCCCGCGGGATGGCCAGGGAGACGTCGCAGACCGCCGTCTTTTTGTCGTAGGTTCGGGTGACGTGGTCGAACTCGATCACGGCGCGAGTTCCAAGGGCGGTGTGGCATCCTGGTCCACGGTGACCGGCGGGCCGAACGCGGCGGCGAGCCGCCGGGCCGCCTCCTCCGGGCGGCGGACGAACGTGAGCCGCGAGCCCAGCAGCATCGCCTCCTGCCGGAGGACGCGGCCCGTGCGATCGACCCACAGGCGGGAGCGGGGCGGCCGGTGCCCGGCGGGATCGTCACGGACGGCCACGGGATGGACGCGGACGAGATGGTTTTCCCAGAACAGCATCTCCTCCGGCCCGACCTCGGCGTGGAGAATCTCGAACCGTGCGTTGCCGGCCAGCAGCGGGCTGTAGACCGGCACGGTCCAGCGGCGGCCCTGGTACAGGCCCGGCATGGTGGCGTGGGGCGAAAACTCCTCGCCGAGCGTCGTCAGGTGGGGCACCTGGCGGGTGGCGTCGTATCGCATGCCCCCGATCCGCAACTGGACCCGGGCGGTGCCGGTGTCGATCGTGCCACGGAGGCGCACGGGGTCGGTGGCACCGGCGAACTGGATCACGGAATCGAAGCCACGGACGTTCCCGTCGGCGTCGATGGCGAGGTGCCCGTGGGCATCCAGGCCCGCATCACCGGCTGGGAGCAGATTCTGCGTCACGACCGACATCCAGGCGGGCACGATGTCCTCGATCGGCAGCCGGTCGAGGTGCATCCGGGTCTCCACGGCCAGTCCGCCGAGGGCCGTGCGGTCGGTCTGGGTGCAGG
>Ga0315901_10007072_pt1 | contig 13319 bp, 13 predicted proteins | sample LakEriMetagenome_10_FD_203761 | JGI IMG/M metagenome (GOLD analysis project Ga0315901, IMG submission 203761) | Freshwater fungal communities from buoy surface, Lake Erie, Ohio, United States - Buoy 2 MA116 | ecosystem: Environmental > Aquatic > Freshwater > Lake | place: USA: Lake Erie, Ohio... | reverse complement strand
CCAGTAGTGCCTGGAATTCCAATCAAAGTTTCGAGCCCTTTGAAGCCATTGTCTAAAGTCCATTGCACAAAGTCATTCCAATTGTGACCTGCTTGCACTTCTAATTCATCACCAATTAACTCAATGCCGGTAGTGCGAACTAATACAACTCGACCTGCAAATCCTTGGTCACTAAAAATCACATTGCTGCCGCCACCTAGCACAAAAACTGGCTGATTTTTTAGGTCACAATCTGCAACAGCTTCGATTAATTCCCGTTCAGAATTAGCGACCACAAACTCAGCTGCGTTTCCACCAACTTGCATGGTTGTGTGACCAGCCAATTTGACTTCGGTTGCAATTTGATAGGTCATGGATTTAAGCCTATTGACGTGGGGCCAAAATGGAAGTTTTGCCACGGAATCGTTGCAACATTCGAGAGTAGTTCTTCTGCGACTCTTTATCTCGATACTGTGGATCTGTATCGAAATAGCCGTGGTGCCTACCTTGAGTTATTGGTAACTGAATATTTGGGGCAACCAGTTTTCCACCCGATTCACGAAGCGCCAACGACCATTCCATATCTGCATTGCGATAAAACCGGGCGTCTTTATGCGGAGGAGTATTTAAAGCTTGCTCTCTGCGAATCAGTAGTAAGTAGCCTAAAAGCTGATCCACTTCACCAACAGCATCACTAGAAGTAAACCAGTTATTCTCTAAATCAACATTTACACCTTTCCAACCAACTGCAGTCAAAGATTGATCCTCGCGCAATAGCTGAACTAAAGGTGCTAATGCGTCTGCATCAAACAGTGTAGATATATCCATAACAGCAATTAGATCTGTGTTAGCAGCCCGAATTAGAGCTAACAAACATTTACTCCAACCCAATTTAACTGAGCGAATTACTGAAACGCGGTCTGGGAATTTTTCACTAAATTCAATTGCTACAAAGCTTGATTCATCCGTCGCAATATCAAGCATCAAGACTTTGGCTGAAGTATGTTTTAAAACTCTGGATATGCAATCTTGTAAATCAGCAGCCCAGCCATCCACGATAACCACCACAGTTACTCCAGGCGAGATCTCTCCTGCCACAGGTAACTCAGCGGCACTTAGTGCTGGGGAGAGTGATCTCATTTAAAGGTAACAGTGAGTTTGGTTTGACTTAAAACTTTCTGCTCAGCACATGTAGTTTCAATAGCTATGAAAATACTCTCAGGTTCTTTAGCAGTAACCTTTGCTTGAACAGTAACGATTACTCCCTCATTGTTGTCTGGTACAACTAAGGGTTGTGAGAACTTTGTACTGTATTGGGAAACAAATGAATTACTATCAAGGTGATCGGTAACAATTCGGGCTGCTGCCCCCATGGTGTGCATCCCATGCGCAATTACGCCTGGAAGCCCTACTGACTGAGCAACTCGGTCGCTGTAGTGGATTGGATTGAAGTCGTTTGATGCACCGGCATACATAATTAAGTCGGATCGTCTAACTCGATACTGCAAAAGTGTTAACTCATCTCCTACATTCAAATTTCTTAAGTTCATGCAGCACCATCAGTTCCACGCACAATTAAGAGCGAGGTGGTGGTTGCCAGCAACTGCTGACTTTGATCTAGAACTTGAGTTTCAAATGTAACAAAATCACTCCCCATTTTTTGCCGAATGTCTGCTATGCGCATTCGCACAGTTAGCACATCGCCTGCAAAAATTGGCCTGTTGTAGTCAAACTTTTGATCAGCATGAACTACTCGTGCATAATCCATATTCAATTTAGGATCGTTCATGGCAAATGTCATGGCTTGCATGATCAATGAAATCACAAATGTTGGAGGTGCCACCAAATCAGATTTATAGTCAGGTTTTCGATCACCTATTGCAACACAAAAATTTTGAATATCTGAAACAGTTACTACTAGCGGTTGAGATTTCGGATACTCATATCCGACCATCTCGAGATTTATTGCCACCTCGACCTCGCAGAGTTGGAGTTAGCGAGTTTCTTTGTGTTCAGTGTGCTTCTTGCAGAAAGGACAGAATTTACTAAGCTCAAGACGATCAGGATCGTTACGACGATTCTTCTTGGTCATGTAATTACGGTTCTTACATTCTTGGCAGGCCATAGTTACTTTTGGCCGCACATCGTTTCTCGCCATTTTTACCTTCTCGTATTTCTTGAAGGGGTAAGTATGCCCTTACCCCAGTTATATCTAGTAGCGAGGGCGGGAATTGAACCCGCGACACAGCGATTATGAGCCGCTTGCTCTACCACCTGAGCTACCCCGCTTTGGTACACCTAGTTAAAGGTACTCCGAGCCCCCAAACGGAGTCGAACCGTTGACCTTCTCCTTACCATGGAGACGCTCTACCTACTGAGCTATGAGGGCGTTTTGTAAAGCGCATGAAGGGTACACACCGCCGTCGCGGCATGCGCCTTCATGCAAACCAGAAACAGTGGTTGTTTCTAGCGTGGCAGGTGAAGGATTTGAACCTTCGAAGCTTTACGCGGCGGATTTACAGTCCGCTCCCATTGGCCGCTCGGGCAACCTGCCTGGGGCGCGAAGGCTACACGAGAGCAATTTTGAAAATGTGCACGCCTACACTTCACAGGTGATTGCTAAAACCCCTGCTCAAGAAGAGCGATATGGGGTGCTCTCAGGCCTCGCTTCATACTTAATGTGGGGGCTCTTACCGCTTTTTTGGCCGCTACTCAAACCAGCATCTGCATTTGAGATTTTAGGACATCGAATTATTTGGAGTTTCCTTTTCATCATTCTGTTGATGCAATTAACGCATAGTTGGCCAGTGGTTTTGGCAACTATTGCAGATCGAAAGAGATCGCTATTTGTAGTACTTGCAAGCATGTTCGTATCTCTAAATTGGGGCATTTACATTTGGGCAGTTAATGCCAATCATGTGGTAGAAACTTCTTTAGGATACTTCATCAACCCATTGATTTCCGTGCTTTTAGGAATAGTCTTTTTTGGTGAGCGATTGCGTCCTCTGCAGAAACTAGCTGTCTTAATTGCAACTATTGCAGTTCTGATTTTGAGTTTTGATTATGGAAGACTACCTTGGATTGCGCTTGGATTAGCCGGCACTTTTGGAATTTATGGGGCACTAAAGAAGCAAATCAACTTACCTGCCATCCCAGGCTTATTAATGGAAACAGCCTTACTTCTGCCACTTACTTTGATTTACTTGACTTGGCTTTATCAATCAGCGCCAGCTATGCTATTTTCAAGTCCAAAATTTCTAATAATTGCAATCATTTCTGGTCCATTAACAGCATTACCCCTTCTCCTTTTTGGGAATGCCACCACTAGAGTGCCATTAACTTGGCTAGGAGTAATGCAGTATTTGGCGCCAACACTTCAGTTTATTCTTGGTGTTTGGGTCTTTAATGAGCCTCTAGGTAATGTGCGAAAAATTGGTTTTGCGATTGTTTGGAGCGCTTTAATTATTTTTACAATTGATGCCTGGCGATCAAATCGCAGTCGTGCTAAATACCTAAATTAGTATCTAACTAACTAAATCCCTCGTATCAGATACGGGACAGTAACCCACCATCAATAAGGAATGCTGATCCAACTACAAAACTTGCGTCATCAGAAGCTAAATAAGTAATTCCTGCTGCAATTTCCTTTGGGTCCGCAGTTCGACCTAAACTTCTGTGGTCTTCAACAAAACCTAAGTCGCTAAGGGATTTGCCTGTAGCGGTTGCATGCTTTAATGACATTGCAGTCTTAACTCCACCTACAACAACTGAATTTACCCTAATCCCGTCTTGAATGTAGTCAATCGCCATCTGTCTGCTGAGTGATACCACAGCCCCTTTACTTGCAGCATAAACTGGCACTGAGTCCATCGTCAAAAAGGCATGAACTGATGCAATATTAATAATGGATCCACCATGCGGCCGCATGTTTGGGATACAAAATTTTGAAGTTAAGTAAATTGACTTGACATTCACCGCCATAACGTGATCCCAGACATCTTCTGTCAAGTCTTCTACCTTATGGTAATCAAACACACCAGCATTATTGACCAGTATGTCGATTTTGTTGTGTAACTTAACAATCTGGTCAATTGCATTTTTTACTTCGTTGCCCTTTGAGACATCTACTTTCAAAAAAGTGACCTTATGGTTCTTCGACTGTTGAGTTTGCTGCCATGCAAGACCTTGTTCTTGATCAAGGCCAAACCCAAATACTTGAGCACCCTCTTCTGCAAATCTGGTTGCAGTTGCATTTCCAATGCCAGATTCAGCGCCAGTCACAATACAAATTTTGTCTGCAAATCGATTTGAAATAATCAAGCTACGAAACCTTTCGTCTAAGTTGCTCGACCACCAATGTCGCTAGCACTATTCCACCTGTAACAACTGTCTGCCACCATGGATCAATTCCAACCGCAACCATTCCGCTGGCAATTGTTTGCATTAACGCGAGACCAAACAGCAATCCAAGAACTGATCCTTTACCACCAAATAGACTGGTGCCACCCAGAACAATCGCAGCAATTGCAGTAAGTTCCCAACCTTGACCTAATGAAAAGTAGATAGATCCAAAGTGGAATACGCTTACCGCACCAGCTAAGCCAGCACCAGCACCAGTCAGAGCAAATAAAATTGTTTTGACACGCTTCACTTGAGTTCCGCTAGTGCGAGCTGCCTCCTTATTGCTACCAATTGACGCAATAACTACTCCAAAGTGCGTTCTCTTCAAGACAATATGTCCAAGTATGATGATTAAAGTTAGAGTTATTATGCTGAAGTTCGACAAAAAGAATGAATCTCTAAAACCTATTCCTTCAGCTTCCCATGAATCACGATACCCGGGAATAGGTTTACCTCCTGGAAGGTAAGTTGCTAAGCTCTTTGCGATAAATAGCATGGCGATAGTTGCTATAAATGATGGAACGTTCCCAACCAAAACTATGAGAGCATTTATGAGGCCAATAATTGTTCCTACTACTGCGCCAATTAGTAAGCCTGTCCATGGCGAGCGGTCATCTTCGACTCCTTCACCAGCTACTACATACTGTGCAGCTATCGTTCCAGCCAAGGCCGCGTTTGCTCCAACTGAGATATCAAATTCTCCGGATGTGATTAAAAGTGTCAAAAATACTGCAGCAATCCCTACGAACACCATTCCTTGTATAACCGACAGGATGCTCGCCCCGTTAACAAAAGCAGGGTTTTGTACTGCAAAAAACCCAACGACCACAATTAAGAAAACTACTCGTAACAAACTTGCCCTAAAGTCTTCTGACAGTCCTCTTTTATTGTTAACCTTCATCTTGACCCCCTTAATTGCTAATCGCTTAAATTAGTTTGATGCTTTTTCAGTTGTGCCAATTGCCATCAGCATTAGTTTCTTTTCATTCTCTAGTCCACCAGAGATCTCGCCAACATTTCGACCACCACTAAAAACAATAACGCGGTGACTCAATGCTAATAGTTCTGGAAATTCACTTGAAATCAATATAACCGAATAACCGTCCTTCGCGTACTCCGATATTGTTTTGTAGATTTCTGCTTTCGAAGCAATGTCAACGCCTTTGGTTGGTTCGTCGAGCATCAAAATTTTTGGTCCAGTTATTAGAGACTTTCCAAGCACCACTTTTTGCTGATTACCACCACTTAAACTTGAAATTGGCACATCAAGATTCTGTGGTTTAACTTGCAATCTCTCAAGATAAACTCGTGCACGACTTTTTTCTACAGTTTTTTGCAATAGACTCAATTTTGTTAGAGACTCAATAATGCTCGCAGTGAAGTTTTGTTTGATCGCAAGATTAAAGAAGAGACCTTCAGCTTTGCGATCTTCGGTAATGTAGCCAAATCCATGTGAAATTGAATCCGTCACACTCCTCGACTTAATTTGATTGCCATTAACTTGAACTTCACCGCCCATGATCTTGTAATGTCCAAAGAGTGATTTGAGAATTTCTGTTCTTCCAGAACCAACTAGACCACCTATACCAAGGATCTCGCCCTTTCTTAATTCAAAGGAAAATGGTTTAAGGAGTGGCTCACCAATCTTCCTCGGATTCTCAATAACGAGATCGACCACCTTCAGTACAACTGGAGCATCCTCACTCACTTCTTGTTGGACAGGATAAAGATCACCAAGATCTCTACCAATCATCTGTGAAATAAGCTCATCAACTTTAAATTCATTACGGCTAACTTCAAATACGATCTTTCCATCGCGAAGAATAGAAACTAAATCGCAGAGCTCAATAATCTCATCCATCTTATGTGTAATGAACACTATCGTTATTCCCAATGACTTCAATGTGCGCGTGACAGAGAATAGATTTTTAATCTCATCACCTGTGAGTGATGATGTGGGTTCATCTAAGACTAATACTTGAGGTTCAAGGTAAATTGCACGAGCAATCATTAAAATCTGTTTTTCTGCTAGCGTCAATTCTGCTGCAAGCTTATCTGGCACCAACGGGATGTTATAGGAATTAAGAAACTCTGTTACTCTCGATAACACCTTAGCTTTACTGTAAGGTTTAAGAGGGCTTCTGGACATCTCTGGTAACAAGATATTTTCTGCAACAGTTAACGTGTTGGCCACTGTAGTTTCCTGAGGAACAATTGATATTCCAACATCTTGAGCATCTAATGTTGAGGTAAGTTCAACCACTTTTCCATCAATGATGATTTGACCCGAAAAAGTCCCAGAAGGATATAGCCCACTCAATATCTTCATCAGAGTTGATTTACCAGCCCCGTTTTGTCCGATCAATCCATGAATCGTGCCTTTTTTGACTCGAAGATCAACGGCACTTAGTGCAACAGTGCTTCCAAAAGACTTGCCTATTCCAGCCATTTCTAATGCGTAATCTGAAGTGTTAATCATTAGTTAAATTCCTTTGGGTGAAAGAATAGTTAGGTGGCTGTAACTTATTACAGCCACCTAACTATTACAGATTGCTATCTAGAAAACAGCTTAGTTTTCTTCCTCTACTCGCCTATCAATTGCATCAACAACTGCGTAGTAAGGAGCCAAGCCATCTTTCAAGATGATTGGTGCAGGTAGATCGTTAGCAAATTGAGCTGGTGGGTTTCCACAAATTGCATTTGCCACGATATCTACGGCCATCTGATGCTCTTCATAGCCTGGCTGTGCAGCCAAACCAAGAATTTTTCCACTAGATACTGCATCCATGTTTGGTCGAGTCATATCAGGACCAATCGCGTTTACTGTTCGCCCTGTTTCATCAACTGCGCCTGCCCAAGCCACTGGGCCAGCACCTGTTGTTGAAATAGCACCAGTTACGTCTGGATTAGCAGTTAGTAGAGCAACAATCTTGGCGACTGATGATGGAAGGTCGAAACCTTCTTCAACTGCTGGCAGTACTTTAATGTCTGGATACAGCTCATTCATCGCTTTGGTGAATGCTGCAGAGACACCATCTTCTACCGGGTTGAATCCACCCTGTGTAATAGCAGCGGTTCCTGTGCCACCCATCGCTTTACCAATTGCCTCAGCTGCTAGAGCACCCCAATCTGCTGGGTTAAATGCTGCATAAGCAATAACGCCTGGGTATTCATCTTCTTTTACTTGAACGTGTCCGATGACAACTGGAACTCCTGCATCACCGAAGCGCTTAATCAAGTCTTTTTCAGATGGGTCAACGAAACCTAGGACAAGACCATCTGTGCCTGTTGCCAAGATTCCTTCACCAAGTGCGATTGCTTTGGTCCAGTCAGCTTCGTCTGGCGACGCAATAACTACCTCTGCAAAGCCAAGTGCATTAGCTTGATCGTAGAAGCCCTGTTGCCATAAACGAAGTGTTGGATGACCCTTCAAAACTGACAAGTAATGAATTTTCTTCTCGCTCAAGTCACAAGGTGGCTCTGAAAGCGGAGTGTAAACAGCAGCTGCTGCTGTCTGCCCAGCATCTTCATTAGAACCTGTATCCGCTGCCTCTTCTGAACTACTGGAGCAGGCCGCAACAATTAGCAAAGATGCGAACATCAAAGCCAAAAGCTTTCCCCACGATTTCACACTTTTTGATTTTAAAACCATTTGTGTCTCTCCCTTTTGTCTGCCAATTTGAGTGTATGGCGTTCAGTGTTCGTGATATTCCTATTTCTCTTGCAGCAAAACATCACTTACGACAACTTTCCTCCTACTAAACAGAAAATACAACTCCTGTAGCAATTTTGTTACTTGATTGAAATGATCAATATCAAACTTCACTTTTCATGGTAACGGTTTCATTCTATGGTAACGATTTCACTAAAATTCCAAGTGGTTTGATGGCTAAATCTCCTGCCCCACTTGACATTTGTCCCAATTGATCGTTCAATTCAATTAAGAATTTGAAAACAAAATGTGTTCAAATAAGGCAGGAATGTGCATGTCACCAGTAAATGCTACTTTAGGCAATAAGCAAAAGCGTACAGGAATTAGTCTTCCACCTGAAATAGCCCTCTTGCTTGTTTTAGTTCTTGCTCTCGTTTTCTTTGGGTCCCAGAGTAGTAACTTTCTGACTCCTGCAAGCTTGCGGACTCTTTTGTTGTCTGTTGTTTTTACTGGGATAATTCTTATTGGACAAAGTTTACTTATTATTTCTGGGGAATTTGATTTGTCTGTTGGCGCTATCGCATCTCTAGGTGCGGTATCAACAGCTATATTGCTTGCGAGTTGGAATGTAAACTTTTGGTTCGCAATCATTTTAGGAACCCTAATTGGTGGTTTAGTTGGACTGCTTAATGGTGTTATTTCTATTATTGTTGGTATCCCAGCATTTGTGACGACTTTGGCAATGATGTTTCTAGCTCGAGGGTTTGGTTATGTGCTATCTGGTGGGGACCCTATTTATCCAATACCAGGTAGCCCAGGCATACTAGCTAAGACTGAGATTTTAGGCTTGGTCTCCTCTGCCTGGATTTTCTTGTTCCTATTTTTGATTGCAGATTTATACATCCGGGCCAGTTCTATTGGAAGAAAAATCTATCTAATTGGTGGCAATCCGGTCGCTGCAAAGATGTCTGGCATTCATGTGGAGCGAATCAAGATTGGCTTGTTTATGTTAACCGGCGCGCTATCTTCTTTTGCAGGAATTCTTCTGATGAGTCGAAGTGAGCGAGCAGACAACGTTACTGGACTTGGTTGGGAATTAGCCGTGATAGCTGCTGCTGCTGTTGGTGGTATTCGCTTAGAGGGAGGGCGAGGTAGCTTGACTGGAGCTTTCTTAGGCTTAATTCTCTTGCAAGTAATTCTCCAAGGATTAATAACAATCGGAACTAATGCTATGTTGCTCGACGCCGTCAAAGGGGTGGTTATGGTGACAGCAGTTTGGTTGGCTTTTCGTAAGTCACCTCAAACTTAATCAAATCATGGACAACAAATGAACCTTGAAATATTTGATGAGAGAATTTGTCTTCTTGGTGAAGGCCCAACTTCTAGTGGGCAAGCTAACAATGCAATTATGTGGGTTGACATAATTGGAAAGAAAATTCTAACAAGGGATTTCTTTTCAGGAATAACTACAGAAGAGTTATTTCATGAAGAGGTTGGCTTCGCGCTACCGGGACAAGATTCCAGCGTAGTGATTGGGTTTGCTAGTGGTATTAAGTACATTTCGCCAAACAGGCCTGAGCTATCACTACCAAATTGGACAAAGATTTCGCCAGAAAAACCAGGTACTCCGGTGCGTTGGAATGATGCAAAAATTTCCCCTCATAACCAGTTGTACGGTGGCACAATGGCTTTTGATGCTACCCCTGAAGCTGGTGGCCTTTATCGAATCAGCTCCGACGGGCAGCAGATAGATGAATTGATTTCAAAGGTGTCTATCAGCAACGGCCTGGATTGGTCACCTGACTCAAATAAGTTTTATTACATTGATACATTGAAATACTCTGTAGCTCAATATGATTATGATGAATCTGGAATATCAAACCCAAGCACGCTCATATCCTTTCCTCATGGTGATGTGCTCCCTGATGGGATGTGCGTAGATGCGGAAGGCGGTTTATGGATTGCATTCTGGAATGGCGGATGCGTCAAACGTTTTGAATCTAATGGCAACTTATCCGAAACGATTGAGTTGCCAGTTAAGAACGTGACCTCATGTTCATTTGGTGGAGCTAATCTCGAGACACTGATAATTACTACTGCAGCATTGACTAATGAGGATAACCCTAAGGCGGGTATGACTTTCATGGTGCAGCCAGGCGTTATTGGTAAAGCTTCTAATTTGTATTCAAGTCCACTAACGTTATAGAAAACTCCCATGCTTGCTTTTCTCCAGAATTTATTTTTTTTGCTGCGCCTAGATTGATATTTTCATCTAGTCGATCGGAGATTCCGATCATGGGTTCAATTGCAATCCATGTCGCAGGATGAGGCCCAGGTGGCCATGCGGTCAAATTGGAACAAATGCCAATATGGTCTATTTCAGGGCCAAATTTAAACTTCAATCCGGCTGAAAGTGCTCGATTTATTAAAATCAATTCTTGAATCCCTTTGGACTCTAACGCAACTTTGTCCGTTACTCCTAAGTCTGGAATAACCTCACTGAGATCAACTTCTACTCCCGCATCAGACGTTACTTTTGGCCAACTCAACTCACCTAAATATCCTTCATTTCCATCTTCACCGTCAAAGCCCAAACGACCGCCAAACCCAAAAACTTTGTGCATTTTTTGACCAGGTGGGGCTACTACCTGATACGCGTTTGGTAACCGAAAGAGTGGGTGCGCTGACCACATGTACCAGTAGGTAGAGTCTCCTGTATTGGTCACCTCATACTTGAAGCAGATCGTTTCTTGTTGAAGCACAATCTCGCGCTTGAAAGTCAATGGCATTGAAGATAACTTGACGCTTGCGTTGATTGAATTTCCTAATACTTCTACTTCCCAAGGCTTGGCCCAGATCTCACCGTGATCACATAGATTCACGTCCCTATCAAATGGATAATTTGAGAGTCCAATATTTGGAAAACATTCATCAAATCCGCTTATGTCATATTCAGCGTAGTCGCCGCAGAATTCAGGTTTTCTAACTGGCCTATGTTGATCCTCCCATAACCATTGAAAGTCAAAACGAAGAAACTCCATTTTGGTTATCTTGCAGCCAATTTCTGGCAATAAAGTGAGTCTGATGTTATCGGTTTGAATAACGATTTCCGGGACGGATTCAGTCATGGCCATGCTACCTAAGTTAGAGTTTACTGAGCTTAACGTGCAGATCATTTCTATTAAAGAAGCTTTCCTTAAATTTCAAGCCTAAACCCGGCTCTTCACTTGGGTACAACCTGCCGTCTCGAAATATAGGTAAGCCGTCAACAATTTCTTGATACCAGCCAAAGTAATACGCTCGCACAAATTCCTGAAATTCTATGTTTGGGCTCACAAGTGACAAATTGAAACCTGCAGTCAGCCCGATTGGTCCAGTGCAGTCATGGGGTGAGACCAAGATTCCATAAGTTTGTGCTAAATCAATTATGCTTCTAGATTCAGAAATTCCACCAGCCCAAAGCGGGTCAACCATCAAATGGTCAAGAACCTGTAGCTCTAATAGTTTTTGATATTCGAACTTAGTTCCAATTGTTTCACCAAAAGTGAGGTCGGCGTTAGTTTTTGCCCGCAATTGTTGTAATGCTTTACTACTCTCAATTCTAATTGCATCCTCGTACCAATAGATATCAAATTCTTGAGTGGCCTCAATAATTTTTAGAGCCACAGATGTTGACCAAAGGCTGTGCATTTCTAGCATTATCTTGAAGTCAGATCCTGCAGCTGCCCTAAGGCTCCGAATAACATCCACTCCGGCAACCAAAGCATCCGGTTCGATAAATCGCCCCCCTGAATCAACGGCTGCTTGATCAAACGGCCACACCTTCATGGCACGAAACCCCATCTCGCCCAACTCTGAGACTAATCTTTTTGGGTCGTAAAGAAACATACTCAAATCTTCAAAAGACTCTCCAGAAGTGGAGCCAAGCTGAGAGGCCCTGTCGCGTTCAACGTTGCTACTTACTCGAGCATAACCAGGACCTGCGCACGTGTTATAAGTTTCAATCGAATTTCGAACAGCCCCACCCAAGACACGATAAATGGGTAGTTCCATTGTTTTACCAAATATGTCCCATAGTGCGATATCAATAGACGAGTGAGCTCTTACCGAAATACTCGAACCACTGTATCCAATAAAATCATTACGAAGTTTGCTATTTATCATGGAAATATTCGTTGGGTCTTGACCAAGAATTCGAGGTGCCACGCTTTCGTGAATAAATGCTTCAATTGCAACTGCACCTATGCAATTCTCACTCATACCTATTAAACCAGTATCTGTTTGCAATTCTAAAAAGAGCATTGCTGGAAATTCATCTAAACGGTAAGTTCGAATCTCAGAAATTTTCATTTTTTACCTTCCTGGAGGTAATTATTCTTTAATTCACGAATAAATACAAGAGTCTAATTAAAGAGTGGGATCGATTACTGAAACAATCTTGCCTAGAATTGGTCAGGCTAAACTTGACGATTGATTAATGCGTCGCAGATTGAAATCAATGTTGCTTTCGTGTCTGTTTTAGAAACAATTTGAGCTGCATCTTTAGCTCGCTTAATCCATTCATGTGCTTCATCTCTTGCTTGAGCTATGGCAGAGTTAGATCTAATCTCAGCAAGTAGGCTTGGTAACAGCTCAGTGGTAACTTTACTTTCTAATTGGCTAATCAATTCTTTGTCTTCAGTTTTGTTTGCCCGTTTGATTAGTAATGTGGTTAGTGTTGGTACTCCTTCGAGTAAGTCTGTACCAGCAATTTTTCCAGAATCTTTAGCATCACTAACCAGATCTAGAATGTCGTCCGTAAGTTGAAAAGCAACGCCGATTGTTTCGCCAAAATTACGCATTGCTAGAACGTCAGATTTACTTGCGCCAGAAAATTCAGCTCCAAATTGAGCTGATGTAGCAATTAAAGAACCAGTCTTTTCAGCCAGTACTTTCAGGTGAAATTCGACGGGATCTTCATCAGCTTTGGGGCCTGCAGTTTCTAATAACTGACCAGTCACCAATCTCTCAAAAGTTTGAGCTTGGAGACGCACAGCTTCTGGACCTAAGTCTGCTACTAATTCAGATGCTCTAGCAAATAAAAAGTCTCCAGCCAAAATTGCTTGTGAATTACTAAACCGTTGATTGACTGATACCGCTCCTCGGCGCATAGTCGCTTCGTCCATAACATCATCGTGATAAAGAGTGGCTAAGTGTGTTAACTCGACCACTACAGCAGCTTTGACTATCTCTGGCTTATGAACATCACCTAGCGTTGCACTCAAAACTGTAATTAAAGGTCTAAATC
>Ga0315901_10007070_pt1 | contig 13320 bp, 11 predicted proteins | sample LakEriMetagenome_10_FD_203761 | JGI IMG/M metagenome (GOLD analysis project Ga0315901, IMG submission 203761) | Freshwater fungal communities from buoy surface, Lake Erie, Ohio, United States - Buoy 2 MA116 | ecosystem: Environmental > Aquatic > Freshwater > Lake | place: USA: Lake Erie, Ohio... | reverse complement strand
CTTGGCATAGAGGATGAAAATGGACGTACGCGCAATAGTAGAACTCGTCAAACAAACGCCTGAAGTCCAGCGCGCAGTCGACATCATTGAAGCGCAGCTTGAGCGCGCGCCAATCATGCCGGAGGATCTGGACGAAATAATCGGCATGCTGGAAGCCGTCGTTCAAGACCCGAATCGTTACCCGGAAGTGCGCGCGGCGGCGGTGAAAGACGGCGTCATCAGCGAGCAAGACGCGCCGCAAGAATACGATCCGACATTCGTGTTGGCTGTGTTGGTGGCACTTTATGGTTACCGTGAGCGGCTCTCGACCAAAGGGTATGCGCGCGGCGGGTTGAAGGTTGCTGGCAGACAGCTTGCCGCAGCAGGGCGCGGCGGCGACTCAATGCTCGCCCACATCAACCCGCGTGAAGCGGAAATGTTGCGTCGCATGGGCGGCTCAGGCACCGTCAACCCGAACACCGGCTTGCGTGAATATAAAAGCGGCAAAGGGCTGCTCGGCGCTCTTTTGCCGATTGCATTGAACTTCATCGCGCCGGGGCTAGGCGGCATCATTGGAACTGCATTGGGTGCGACAGGCACTGCCGCGACGATGTTGGGCAGTGCGGTGATTGGTGGTGTCAGTTCAGCGCTCACTGGTGGCGACCCATTGAAGGGCGCGCTCATGGGTGGCTTGGGCGGCGGTTTGAGCGGTGCTGTCGGTAGCGCCGCGAGCAATACATTGAAGTTGGGTTTAGGGGAAACAGGACAAGCTCTGCTTGGCGGCGCACTGGTGGGCGGCACGGCTGGCGCGCTGACGGGTGACGGCTTTGTCCAAGGCGCTCTGCAAGGCGCGGCGGGTTCTGGCCTCAGCAAACTCGCAGGCGGTTTCAGTGGCCCTTCAGCCTTCGAAAAGGGCATCAGCCAAGCCGGTCAAACAATGGGTCAAGCATTGACCGCAGGATTCGACCCGAAGACAGCAGCCATCACTGGCGGTTTGTCTGGGTTGGCGAGCGGCGTTCAAACTAAACTTCAATCAATGAAGCCGTCTGACAACGTCGTCGCGAATTTGAAAGCGCCGGGCGGTGGTTCATCAGGTCAACTGACTTCACTACAGCGCGACTTAACTGGCCGGTTTTATGACGCTCAACCGGGCTCGCAGCCATCTTTGACAGGGGCGACAGACTTAAATCGTTTTGGATCAACGTCTGATTACAGCGCATTAACACGGCCCGGCGGCTTAAAAGTCAACGCAGGCGATTTAGACGAACTTTTAGTTCCTTCGGGCTCAGATGCTGCGTTTTCAGGTGTTGGTAAATTGCGGGGTCTGCAACCTACGCCAACCGGCACAGAAAGCGCGATCCCGAGCGGCACAGAAAGCGCTTTGCCGGGCTTGAATTTGAAGACCGCAGGAACATTGGCCTTGTTGAGCAGCTTAAAATCTAGCCGCCCACCGGAAGTCAATGCCGCGATAGAAAAGATGTCTCCAGCGCAACAAGAATATTTCAACCGTCCGAGCATCAAGTGGGATTGGAACAAGTTGCAATCTGACGCCAACGCACAACAAATGTCGTTGAGCCAATACATGTCGACTTATTGGCCACAAATCGCTGCTGGCACTTACAGCATTGAGCCTGCCGCGATGGCCATGGGCGGCGTGTACGCGATGGGCGGTGGGCCACTGGGTGCTGTGGCGCGGCTCGTACGCGGGGGCGGCTCTGGCCGTGACGACACAATCAATGCACGGCTCTCAGACGGCGAATACGTGATGGATGCAGAGACCGTCGCGATGCTTGGAGACGGATCAGCTGACGAAGGCGCTCGCAGGTTAGACGGCATGCGCGCTCAACTGCGCAAACACAAAGGGAAAACATTGGCGCGCGGCAAGTTCAGCCCCAACGCCAAGAGCCCACTCGCATACATGAAAGGAGCCGCATAATGGCTAGCTTGTTCCAAGGTGACCCACAAAAGGCCACCAGCTATACGACGTCCACGAGCGAGACGCCCAAATGGATGCAAGATGCGATTTACAACCAAATTCAGGTTGCCCAAAACATCGCCAATCGTCCTTTCATGGAATACGACCTGCCGCGTACTGCGGAGCTGTCGCCGCTGCAACAACAAGCGTACAAAAATGTCGTCGGAAATCAAGGTTTTTATCAACAAGATCTCGACAAAGCGCAAGCCGGAATGTATGGCTTTTCTGAGAAAGGTACAGCAGATCAGCTTGGCCAACAACAAGGTCAATATTTGTATGACCCAAGCAAAGTTCAAGGAATGCTCGGTCAAGGAATTGGTTATTTTGACAAAGCAGGCGCCACAACAGGCGAAGCGTTAGCCGAACGCGCACTGAAAGCCGCTGACCCATACTTGCAATCAGCCGCTCAAACTTCGGCTCAGAACATCAATCAATACATGTCGCCTTACCAAACAGGCGTTTTGGATGTGATTGCCAAGCAAGGTGCGCGTAACCTGACCGAAAACCTTCTGCCGGGCGTTTCAGACGCTTTTGTCAGAGCAGGCCAATTCGGTTCTTCTAGGATGGGCGAGATGGGCTCACGCGCATTGCGCGATACACAAGAAGCGGTCTTAGCTCAACAAGCGCAAGCGGCTCAGCAAGGGTATGGACAAGCGCTCGCCGCGTCGCAAGCTGACTTGGCTCGTCAAGCTCAGTTGGCTGGCACAGTCGGTTCGATCAGCGGCGCAGACTTGTCGAGAATTTTACAAGGCGGCGCTCAATATGGCAGCATAGGACAAGCCTACACAGGCGCAGGACAAGCCCAACAACAACTCGGCATTGGCGCAGCGCAAGCAGAACAACAAGCGCGCGCGGCAGACTATCAGCGACAAATGGCCGCGCTCAATCAGTTTGCGCAAATGCAACAGCAAGAGCAAGCGATGCGCGCGGCAGACGTGGCTGCGCTGGAAACAGCAGGGCAAGCACAACAAGGTCAACGTCAGCGCGAGCTCGACATGGCTTACGGCCAAGAGCGCGAAAAGTTCTTGTACCCACAACAACAAATGGATTGGCTCAGCACACAAATTCGCGGCATGGCACCCATCACGCCGCAAACTGTCACTCAGGCAGGACAAACCACGGGTGCAACGTATTCGCCTTCACCGCTGTCACAGTTGGCTTCCGGCGTGTTCGCGTACAAAGGTCTGCAGGGTCTCGCTTAAGGAACCATTATGGGATACGAACTCAACAAATTGATGAGCCTTTATGGCGTTTCAACGCCGGGTATGGCTCCTTATGGCGGCGCTGCGAACGATGCTGCTGCGATGCAACAATACAATCAGTATCGGACTGATTACAAGAATCGCGTAGCCGCCACGCCAATGTATGGCGAACAACAATACCTCACCGGGTTGGCCGGAGAGCGTGTCGCGCCGACTTATTCTTCGCTGATAACGCCGCCAGTCAACCTGACGATGGCCGGGCCTGACAATTCTGCGATCATGGGGCCGCCAGCGCCCAAAATAACCACGCCCGCAACAGGAACGAAACCCGGCACAACGACCGGCACTACTCCTGCAGGCGGCGGCACAACAACCACACCCGCCAACTTTACACCTCCACCCTACATCGGCGGCGGTCTTGGTTTAACGACGTCGCCAGCAGACCAAGGTAGTGCCACAACTTATATTGGAGGAGGCCTTGGGACAGATTTATTGAACCAAACAAGGAAACTCCAGTCAGGCGACAATCCAAAAACCCGCGCCGACTTGGTTGAATTTTACCTAACTCAGCTTGGACGCCTTCCAGAAGAAAGTGGACTTAATTATTGGACGAACAAATTCGGCGAAGACATCGACCGAACGGAAATGATGGAGCTGGAGTCCGCAGCACAAAAAGAACTTGGCCAGCAAGCTGATTTGAAAAACCTGTACGGGAAATATTTGCAACGCGAACCAGACCTCGCTGGCCAACAATACTGGATGGGACAAATCAGCGCGGCAGGCGGCGTCACGCCAGAAGTTGAGCGCCTGTTCCAGCAAGGTGCCGGACAAGAAGTTGACATGGGCAATGCAGGGTTTAGACCCGGCATGTATGACGTTGGTCAGATGGGCAGCCGCATCACGCCGACAGAGTCGGCTCAACTTTATGCAGCTGCGCCATTCGTTTTTGGGCAAGATCCAACAGGCGCAGCGAACAACCGCGCACGCCAACAGCTGTATGACCTTTACACGCAAAATTTAGGCCGCACAACACCTGACCAAGAAGGATTCAATTGGTGGATCAATAAAATTGGCAGCGACAACATCATCACGCCAGAAGAACAAAACATGTTCTTGGCAGGCGCGAATCCGATGTACCACGGCGGCGCTGTGCATGACTTAGCCCAGAAATACAAAGTAGGCGGCGCTGTACGCAAATTCGAAATTGGTGGCAACAAAGGTGAGCCAGAGGATCCAATTGAATCGACAGTCCGTGCGCGTTCAATTGACATGGGCGGGACGCCGCCAAAATACGATGCCGCTCCTGCAGAGCCAATCACGGTGTCCCCAGCTGCGCAACCAGTGAAGCCGCCGCCATCGGCCACCACCCCGGTTTCTCCTGCCGCGACCGACTTGATGGCTATGCTCGCTGGCTATGGCGATGACGTTTATGCGCCAGAGCTGAAAACTGCACGAGCGAAAGTCTCTGCAGAAAATGAGAAGTTCGCGAAAATGATTGAAACAGCGATGAAAAGTGAAAGCGCTGTTCCAGACAAGACTGAGCTGTATTTCCGGCTAGCTAAAGCATTCGGCTCACCAACGAAGACCGGCGCATTGACAGAGAATTTGAGTCTAGTCGGTGGTGAGGCGGCAGAATATGCAAAAGACGTCAGAGCTGGTCAACGCGCTGACAAACAACTGCGCACGCAGCTCGGCTTAGAGGCTCAAAAACTCCGTGCACAAGGTGCTCGCGAAGACCTCACGACGCTGCGCACGTTGGCTGGTGAGGAAATGAAAGACAGGCGCGCCATCTTAACAGAATACATCAAGAGTGGCCGCCCACAGTCTGAAGCAGGCAAGGCGGCAATCGACGCAGGCCTGAAGCAAGGCACGACAGAGTTCACACAGTTCGTCGAAAAGTACATCGACGACAAAGTCCGCACAGGCAACATGCTGAAAGAAGCCATGGTCGCGATTGCCGCTGGGCAACTCCAGCTCGGCAAACAGCGTGTTGATATTGCCAAACAAAGCGAACAACGGCAGCAAGAGGCCGCTGGCAAACTCACGCCCGGAGAAGTCAAGCTCAAAGCGGACGCCGAAACAACACTCGGCGGCATCGACGACGCGATGTCTTCGCTCAAACGTGCTTATTCGCTCAACCCCAACACATTCGACGGGACACTCATTGCGCTGGCTCAACGCAAAATCCTCGAACAAACGGATCCAAAAGATCCGCGTGTGTTGGCGACGCGCGAACAACAAAACTTGCTCAGCAAGGGTGCAATCGACAAGCTGCGCGCATCGTTCGGCGGCAACCCGACAGAAGGCGAACGTGCCGCGCTGTTGGCGTTGGAAGGGATCGATTCCAAGAGCAAGGAAGAGCGCGCGCAGATCATGAAGAACACGTACAAGTTGTTGAAAGATCGTCGTGAACGCGAACAAAAACGCTTGAATGAAATTTCCAAAGGGGCGTACCGCGAAACGACACCAGCACCAGCCGCAGGAGACCTTGAATAATGGCGACCAAACCTGTGAATCAATTGGTGGGCGGCGCTCGCGCCGCTGTTGGGCAAGGCCTCATGATGGGTTGGGGCGACGAAGCCGAAGCGTGGCTCCGTTCCAAGCTCGGCGAAGGCGAATACCAAAACATCGTTGACCGCATCCGCAAAGAGTACGGCACCTATTCTGAACAAAACCCCGTCACGTCTACGCTCGCAGAGTTCGGCGGCGGCGCGTTGCCGGGCTTGGCGGCGATGATGGTGCCGGGTGGACAACCTGCAGGGGCCGCCCAACTGACCACAGCGGGTGGTTCGGCGTTGGCTCGGTTGGCGGCGCGCCCAATCACCAAGAGCATCGCCGCAGGCACCACCACAGGAGCAATTTCTGGCGCTGGTTCAGCTGTAGAAGGTAGTCGAGGTTCCGGCGCGGTCACCGGCAGCGTGACTGGCGCTGGTGTGGGCGCGGCTGTTCCTGTTGTGATGCGCACTTCAGGCGGCATAAAAGACTGGCTCAGTGAGCGGTTGTTCCCGTCTGAAGCCAAAACATTCGAGCGCGCGTCGCAAAAGATGACAGAGGCGCTCGGTGAAGCAGGCATGACACCAAAAGACATTTCCAAGCGCATGGCAGAAAATCGCGCATTGGGTGTTCCAGCGACCGTCGCCAACACAGAAGCCGCATTGGCTGATTTAGCTGAGACGGTTGCGCAGCGCACCGGAAAAGGCACCCGCAGGATTGAAAAGACAATCAGCCAACAACAAGCAGGAACCAAAGAGCGCGTCTACCAGCAAGTGCGCAAAGGGTTGAAACCGGACGACTACTACAGCGAAGAAGAGCGCCTGATCAGCGACCTGCGCAGCAAATCAGCGCCTGCTTACAAACAGGCTTACGCCGTTGGTGAGGTTGATGACCCGCAAATCATGGATATGTTGGCGTTGCCGCAGTTCCGTGGTGTTTGGGCGACAGCCCGGTCAATTGCAGAAGCTGACGCAGCAGCCGCGAAGGTCAACGCAATGCGCGGCGGCGAGGCATTCGACCCAAGTGAGTTCAAGTTGCGCGACATCTATGAAGTCATCCGCGACCCAAAAACAGGCAACCCAATCGACGTAAAAATCACCGGTACAGTGCCAGACGTGCGCACGTTGGATTACATGAAGCGCGCGCTGGACGCTCAAATCAGCGCCGGGTACCGTTCCGACAATGCCGCGACATTGGCCAGCGCGAACGCCTTCAAAGACCTGCGCAACGCGCTGCGCGACCGCACCAAAGAAGTGGTGCCTGAATACAACGCGGCGTTGCAAACCTACAAAGGCGACAAAGAGATTTTGGATTCGCTCAGGGCTGGCTATAACGACTTCGGCAAGATGGACCATGAGGAAGTCATCAGGCTGACGGCCAATATGTCGCCTGCTGAAAAAGAAGCATTCCGCACAGGCGTCGTGCGCGACATTTACGGCAAGTTGTTCACCACCAGCCGCAACATCAATGCGGGTGCAATCCTGAACGCGCCAGAAATGCAAGCCAAGCTGCAGCCGCTGTTCGACAGCCCGGCGCACTTCAGGTTGTTCCAAGCCGCCACAGAACGCGAAGCGCAACTGTTCAACCAAGCGAATCAAATCCTCAAAGGTTCACAAACCGGCAAGCGGACCGCTATGCGAGAGAAGTTCGAAGATTCAGGAGAAGGATTCTCGCAAGCTGCTGCGCAAGCGTTGACTGGCGGCTGGAAATCTTCGCTCACTGGGATGGCGTCGCGTGCACTTTACAAGACCACAATGACAGAGGACATGGCCGACAAGTTGGCCACGATGTTGATGTCAAGAGACCCGAAAGAAGTAGCCGCTGTCGTAAAAATCTTGGAAGACTACGCCGAGCGCGCCGCACCCAAAGCAGCAGCGGCCACCAGAAGGGAAATTGGCGCCACGACAGGCGTTTCGGTCAGCGCGCTGCCTGCACCGAGTTCCGGCGAGAAGTTCGGCGAAATCGAAGAGGAAACGCGTACGGAAATGCCCGCAGGCCCGGATATAGAAATGGACATAGAATCTGACCGCTCTCCCCGGCAGCAACGCTGAAAAAACGGCTCAGCAGCTGTCTTCACCCCGCTCAGTGCGGGGTGTTTTTTCTTCACACATGACGTAGTTGCGCATGTCGAGAATTATTTCAATGTGTTCGGCGGCTGTGTGTTGCCCTGCGGCGCGCGCTGTTTGGATGGCCGCGAGCAGCTCTTCTTGAGTGCGGCCCCAATGCAAACCGGGGCCGAGCAGTCGGCGTATGTACGCCCACGTTTCACACAACCGTTTTCCCTCATGTCAAGGCGCTCTCGTCAATTTCCAACATCTTCCGCAAGCGCTTGATTCTTTGTGTTTCGAACTTTACCATATTGTCGTAGTATTCTCGCAGCCGCTGATACTCCAACAGATTGCGGCGTGCATCTTCCAACTCCCTGTGGCCGAGTTTTTCTGGGCTCGGTTTTTTGAAAAGTTCTACAATCCAGTCATACCAGTGTTCTTCAATTGCTGGGTGGCTGATTACTTGATATTCCTCAGAAGCGCTGACAGTTCTGATACGCCGCCATTGCACAAAAGCAGATTTTGTGCCTTTCGGTATCTGTCTTGCACTGAGTGATTGATGAACTTGGTCATTAGTATGGTATGCGAACGGCGCAGGAGTTCGCGTTTCAATGCTTGTTCGGGCGTCAGACATGTGAACTCCAAGTTCGGGAAAGTGTTAATGATGGTTTGAGATTGTTGATTGAGCAACCCTATAACCAGCACTCCTGTGCGCGGAATGCGCGGCGCAGAAATCGGTTGAGGGTCGTGTTTGGGGTGATGTTTGGCTTCTTCCTTGCGCAGCTCCAGTCGTTCAGCGACCTTGTCGGCCAGCGCCTCAAGGAGCTGGTCTAGGATGGTCCGAAAAAGGTCAGGTGCAGCTTCGGTTGGGGGCGGCGACGGAAGCGGCTCTACGGGCCGAATTTTGGCTTCAGCGCGTGCACGATCTATGTCATCCGCATATTTGTAAAGTGAGGAAAAATTAGGTTTGCGCCGCCGCTCGACCGGCAACACGCTTTGCGCGGCAACGTACAATTCTTCTTTGCGCAATATGGGGTTGTCGCGTAACAGCGAGACCATCTGTTTGTAGATGGCTTCGCGCTCTTGTTCATCCCAACGAATTTTGGTTTTCATCAGTCACCTTTCTAAGTTAAACAACCGGGGCGCGCGGCCCCGGCAACAATCAGAAACCGCTCGCTTCTCCAACTTCTGACGGATTTTCCTCGTACTTGACTTGGACGCCGCCTTTGGCGATGCTGCTGTGGAACGCTTTGGCGGCTGCGTAGACTTCACTGCGGTCTACTTGCCCGGCCAGCTCGAACTTCACACCGAACCATGTGCCTTTGTCGTTGCTTTCTCCTGCGCTGGTGACGCGCACAAAGTTCGCGAATGTCGGCGGCGTATAAAGCTGGCCGCCAGAATTCTTGAGCTTAACGGAAGCCAGCGCCGACATCAGCATCTTGGACTTCTTGATCTGGGTGGACGTCAGTGACAGGAGCGCTTCACTCCATGCGCCGCTTTCCTGATCGATGATCAAGACGTAATGGTTGCGCGTGTCGTTGAAACGATCACTCTTTTCCGGGTTGATAGATTTGTCCGGCTCAGGCGCATAAAGCCGCCCGTCCAGCTCCACCACCTGACCTTTGGTGCGCATGTCTGCGACTTCCTCTGGACTATAAACGCCGCGCAGTCCACCACCGTTGGCGCGCGCACCCCACCGCAAGAATTCGCGGCGGTAAGAGCATGGCACAATGATCACGCCGTCTTTGCCAGAAAACAATCGGCCTGTGACGTTCTCGAAAAACATACCAGCCTTCGCCCCTTCCAACGCCGCGCCAGAGGCTTCGTCGACCTGCGGCGAACCCTTTTGCAACAAACTCAAAAACGGAATGGCGAACGATTCCTGACCGGCATTTTCCATGCCTGCGCCAGCGTCGGCGGCAAAATCCATATCAGCGACCACCAACGCTGTGTTGGTTTCCTCAACCTTTGCAAGCTCTTTTTTGCTCATGATTAACTCACTTTCTCATGTGGTGTGGGGCTCAGAAAACGCCGCCCCACTCAGCGTTCACTTCTTCGCAGCAGTGATCTTTACTTTGTTGTAGGGATGCACCCCGAACAAATCGAATGGTATGGCTTGTCCTGCGGCCATTTGTTCCTTGATGAACGACTTCAACGTACTGGGATGCACACGCTCAATCATCTCGCCGTTAATTTTCTGCGCACACTCCAAAGCGGCTTCGCGCTCGTCACGACCGAACTTGGCGACGACTTCTGTCTTAATCAAGCCGCCGAACCCATTTGTCGTCAACCAGTCATGCGCTCGCGCGCGGCGTTCTTCGCTGATGCCGCAATCTATCTCTGGCTTCACTTCGATTGTTTCGCCGGTGGTGAGTTTGAACGTCGCCAACCCCAACTCTTGCATCAGGTCAGGCAGGTCTTCTTGCTCGACGCGTCGCACGTCTTTTTTGGCTGTTTCCAGTTCATTTTCCAGCCGCGTGACATTTTCGCGGAGCTTCAATAGCAGCTCAGCCAGCTGCACAGCACGTTGCAAGTCACTCATACGTTCGCCTCCACGGAAATGTAGCTGCCAGACTGTCTGTCCCACTTGAGTATGCGCAGCAAGCCGCCCGTCTTACGCACGGCAATGCAGGAAACTGCCGCGATGAGCGATGGGTCACCAACTGCAACAACATAATCTTCGTCTGAATAATCTTTCATCTGCTCGCGCAAGGCGGCGATCAATGGGTTGATGTGGAGCCGGTTGGCGTTGGGCGGCAACATCACGACCAGCTCGCCGAATGACTTGGCGTGATCCAAATTGATTGAAGGCACCCAGAGTTTTGTCGCCGGGTCGTACTTACTGGGTACTTGCGGCGCGTAGACTTTTGACATCACTTTTCCTTTCTAAATTTGTGAGCTTAATTATCCTTCGATAGCCGCGACCTCGTCTCCCAGCACTATTGCGGCGGTACGTTGTTTGCGTTGCAAGTTGCGCGCGATTTGTTCGTCTATTGTGCTTTCAGCGGCAATGTCGATATAAACAACATTCTTGCGTGTGCCGATGCGGTGCGCGCGGTCTTCAGATTGCAGCCTTGTTTCTAGGTTGAAATCATTGCTGAAATAAAACACCGTCTCAGCCGCAGTGAGCGTCAACCCAATGCCGCCAGACTGAGGTTGTCCTACGAACACACGCACGTCACCGTTTTGGAAGCTGTCGACAGCGGCTTCCCTGTCGTCACGGCTCACGCCGCCATGGTATTGAACGCAACTGACGTTCGCCTCATTGAGCGCGGCGCTGATGGCGTCCAGTTCTTCCCTGAACCGAGCCCAAATGATGAACTTGCCGTCCACGTCTTCGATGGCGTCCATCAGGGTCTTGAGCCGAGGATTGTCGTCAGAAACATAGCGCACACCCAACGGCGTATTGACGTAGCCGCTGGTGATTTGTTGCAGCTTTATCAGCGCGGCGAGTTCGCTGACCGGCAACTCGACATTGTTGCCCAAATCAATGCGCAGCTCGTCTTGCATCTTGTCGTAGGCGCGTTGCTGCGCAGCGTCCAACTCGAATGTGATCGTTTTATAAATTTTGTCCGGTAAATCCAAACAGTCTTTTTTCAGCACCCTGAACGAATGCGGCTCCAGCAACTTTTGCAGCTTGTCGAGGTTACGCCAGCGCGGCGAGCCGTCTGGGTTGCGTGCTATGATTTGTGCGAACGCCGCGCGCGGGTTGCGGCGCACCATGTTTTGCATGAGCGGGTGGGTGTTGGGCAACACGTCAGCGTATTCAGAAACGAACGCGCGGTAACTGGTCGTGCCCAACAAACCGCTCTCGAGAAATTCCATTTGTGCGAATACGTCCACCGGGGAGTTGGTGACCGGCGTGCCTGACGCGATGCGAGCGCCCTTTGCGTAGCGACGGAGCCGCATGAGCGCTTTTGTGCGCGCGGCGTCTGGATTCTTGATGCGCGAACTTTCGTCGAGCAAAATCCATGCGTTGCCGCTCAACAAGAATCGTTCGCAAAACTCGTAGCCTTTTTTGGTCACCAGCGCGTCGATGTTGACTGCCAGAAACCGTAGCGGGACAGATTCGCCTTCTTGGCGAACCCTGAACAAGTCTTCCAGTGAGCGCATATACCGTTGACCAGCACCTGAGCGCCACGCACGAGCGACTATGTTGCCTTCCATGTGGGCGGGGATCTCCCGGTTGATCCAGTTGAGGTGCACACCGTTGGGCGCGACCACGAGCACAGTGTCGATGGTGCCTTTTGCGTAGAGCCGCTCGACATCAGCCAGCAACGTCCATGTCTTGCCGGTTCCTTGTTCCATGAACAAGGCATAGGTCTGACGCCCGACCATGCGTTGTATGGCTTGCAGTTGATGCGCCATGCCTTGCGTTTTCATTTCTTGTCTCCTAGTTGCACCAGCATGCCAACGATGTTGTCGATGCCGATGAGCATTGCGGCTGACCTGAACTGCGGCGTGTTGTATTCATTGATGTGGTCAGCGGTCGCGCCGCTGAATACAAACACTTCGTCGCCCACACCTACAACAACCAGAGAAATGCCGCCCCAGTTGCGCCAGTTGAGATGCCAATTCTTTTGCACTTGCGAGAGCCCTTTTTCACCGAGGACTTTGGTAGAGCTCCGCGCAGGCCATTCTTTCACGTACTTCAATTCTATCGGGATGAAGTTGCCTTTCACTAATGTGTCCACGTCAGGCCGACCAACACCGACCAAATTCTCTATCCGTTCTGTGTACACGCGGCCCGCAGCAGCGTCACGCAGGCGATCCCACAAGCGTTGTTCTGGGCGTCGACTCACTCAAATCCTCCTGGCGGTTCAATACTTTGATGCGTTCAACTTTTATCATGCCGAAGTTCGGTATCTTCTTGCCGCGCACGAGCAGCACATCCTGTTCAGCCACCAACCGCTCCATGGCAATGCGGCCCAGCGGCTCATACTTGAAACGGTCAACGCGGCAAATGATCGGGATGCCGGTGTCGTCTTTCAAAAAGAAGTCTGAAAACAATGTCTGGCCGGTGAGCTTGCGGCCATCACGCCGCGCGACACGCACCGTTTCATTTTCGTCACGCAGCTCTTTCTTTGATATTTTGCCGATGAACAAAACATCGCCGCCGTCAGGCAACTTGTCGGCTGTATAAATGACCGACCCAACCCGGCAACCATGGCCCACGGGGTCGGCGTACCAATCAGCGTAGGCGTGGCTGATTGGGTAGAGGTCACTGAACTTGATGTGTGCTTCCTTGATGCGTTGCCGCAGCTTGTCGTCGGTTGTACCGAGACGGCGCGCTTCTACTGCGGCGACAGCCTTTGCAGGGCCGAACCCGACGAGGTTCATGTAGCCGCCGATCAACCTTCCATTTTGCACCGACCAGTTGATGTCGCTCAGGTCTGGGTCGAACGCGGTATATTCCACGCCTTCACGGGCCATCTCACGCAAGATTTCCATCGTCTGGTCATCGTCCTTGGCTGACCTGAGGCAAGCCGCTGCATATTCCAGCGGGTGATACGCCTTCATCCAAGCGCACCAATAACTGATCACTGCGTAAGCGCACGTGTGCGACTTGTTCATGCCCCATGCGCCGAAGTTACAGATTTCGTTCCAGATGTCTTGCGCGACC